>Ga0209800_10000456_pt1 | contig 63400 bp, 47 predicted proteins | sample Higcelweek8metaG_FD_187174 | JGI IMG/M metagenome (GOLD analysis project Ga0209800, IMG submission 187174) | Freshwater pond sediment microbial communities from the University of Edinburgh, under environmental carbon perturbations - High... | ecosystem: Environmental > Aquatic > Freshwater >...
TTCTGCAAAGATTCGAGTTCTGCAAAGATTCGAGTTCTGCAAAAATTCGAGTTCTGCAAAAATTCAACTTAAGGCTTTGTGCCGGGCCGATACCTGATCAACCCCTCCTGAACAACAGTTGCAACAAGGTTGCCATCTCTTGTAAAGACCTTACCTATACTTAGTCCCCTTGCTTTGCATGCACTCGGACTGTGCATGTCATATAGGAGCCACTCATCCATCCTGAACTTTCTGTGAAACCACATTGCGTGGTCAAGGCTTGCAACCTGCATATCATGTGACCAGAAGGTTCTGCCATGGGGATAGAGCGCTGTGGTTACAAGGTTGAAATCAGATGCATAGGCAAGCATATAACGATGGATTGAGATATCATCAGGGATCGTGCTGATCGCCTTGAACCACGCATATTTTTTTGGTGGCATCTTCTGTGGGGCAAAGGGGTTTACAGGGTTGATGACCCTTATTTCAATTGGTGTCTCGCACACAAATTTATCCACAAGATGTTTTGGCATCATGTGGGCAACTCTCTTTGATGCCTCAGTCTGAGATTCAATACCTTCGGGCCCTGGAACCTCTGGCATTGTATCTTGATGTTCAAACCCGGCCTCTTCTGACTGAAATGATGCTGACATGGAGAAGATCGGCCGACCCTTCTGAACAGCAACAACTCTTCTTGTGGTAAAGCTTTTTCCATCTCTTATACAGTCAACAGTATAGACAATAGGCTTTGACGAATCTCCTGCTCTCATAAAATAGCCATGCATACTGTGAACCTGCCTTGCGCTATCAACGGTCTGGCTTGCTGCTGAAAGTGCCTGTCCAAGCACCTGTCCTCCAAAAACATTGCCAAACCCCATATCCTGGCTCTCTCCGCGAAAGATATTCTCCTCTATCTTTTCAAGCTTCAGGAGCTTTAAAAGTTCATCCAGCACATTTCCCTGAAAACATTCCACCATATCTTTTAAATTCCTTACGATAAGCAGAAACCATCAAGTATCTCAATCAGCAAGTTGGTTTCCGGTTTGGTCACATAACTGTCTGCCTGAACCTTTCTACACTTTTCAACCATCTGAGTGTTAATAAGGCTTGAAAAGACAACTACATATACACTTCTGAGTTTTTCATCCTGTTTTACCATACGACAGAGGGTGAGCCCATCCATTTTGGGCATCTCAATATCTGTGATCAGAACTGTCCTGGATCTGGAGTCAGATAGCTCATCTCTATGTGAGATAGCGTAATCCAGAGCAGACTGACCATTTTCAAAATCTTTTATCTGAGCAAATCCTGCCTCCTTCAATACTCTGATCACCCCTTTACGGATGGTTGAGGAGTCCTCTGCAAAAAGAATCCTCAATCGCTCCCTGCTGACAAGCCCCTTTTTATCCATGGAGTGTGCAGATAACTCTTCTAGTACCATATGGGGAAATACAGAGGAGATAACCTGCTCAAGATCAAGCACCATGATTTCATGGCCATCTGCATGGACAGAACCTACCACATAGGAGCTTGTACCTATCATGCTGCTTATTGGAACAAAATCAGACCAGGAGAATCTGAATATCCTGTTAACACCTTGCACCTTGAATGCGTTCATCTTGTTGTTGAACTCTGTAACAACCACAATATTCCTATCCTTGACGGTCTGCTCAGATGTGGCTGTTGAGGGGGTAATATCCAGTAGAACCTGAAGATCCATCAGTGGAATTGTTCTCTTTCTGTAAAGAAGCATTCCCAGAATTTCAGGTGGCTTTTCAGGCATTGATGTGACCAGCTTTTTGTCAAAGGTCTCGACTGACTGAATCTTTGCCACATTGATTCCAAAAAGCTGAGAGTTGATCCAGACAGTCAGCAGCTCCATCTCATTTGTACCAGCACCAAGAAGTATTCCCTGGGATTGCATAACGCCTCCGGGTATATTGCTCTTATAATGGTTGAATATAGGCTCTACATTGCTTTTAAAGGATTTTATGTAAAATATATCTTATATATAAATACTCTAACATGGCAATATTAAGCAGTCAATATCAAAGGCTGTTAGTTCTATTTCTCTGATATCTCTATAAAAGTTTCAATAAAATGGATGCTATCTTCAACAATGGATATATCAGAGAGATTAAAAATCGCCGCATTGGGATCTTTATTTACAGAGATGATGAATTTGGAATCTTTCATACCTGCAACGTGCTGGGATGAACCTGAGATTCCTACAGCCATGTAAATCTCGGGTGAAACCAGCGTTCCTGTAATGCCAACCTGCTGCTCATAGGGCATCCACCCCATGTCAATGAGCGGTCTTGACCCTGCAACTGCTGAGTTTGTGAAACAGGATGAGAGCTTCTCAATATGGGCGATATTTTCACGATCTCCAATACCTCTGCCTGCGGCCACAATGATCTTTGCCTGATTCAACTTTGATCTATTACCTGAGGAGCGGGTTAAAGTGCCATACTCAATGGGGTAACCAATTGCAATGGAGCTGGCTGAACCCACAGTGTGAGAAGATGCAGCAGATCGGGGCGGTTCAGTGGGGCAGGGCAGGGCACTTCTAACATGGGCTTCAGTAGTGCCAGAGGCAATCTCCTTAGAGGTGCAGTACCTCTCACTGTATGGGGTATCGTCATTATCGCCTGAACCATCGCCTCTTTTCATGGAGAAACTGCCGGGCTCAATGGTAAGAAGGGCGGGCTCTTCTGGAGTGGCCAGGCAGACCACTGCATTCAGTCTCCCTTTAAAAACAGATCGTGAGAAGAGTATGCAGGAGTTTGAGTGACTCTCTGTTATTTGACTCTCTGTTTCTGGTGCGTGAGATATCTTGTTCACCCCGGTGATACAGGTGTATCCAAGCCGCAACGCAAGCCCGGGTGCCACATCAACTCCCTGTGATGTGTGACCCATAATGACAAAGTCCGGCCCTATCTGTGCAAGAATCTGAGCAAGGTACGATCTGTAGCTCTGGCTTTCAAGCGGGGTAAGGTCGTTTGTGTGGAGAAGTGTCACCTCTGATGGTGTAATGGCTGATATCTGGAGCGCACAGGCTACAAGTTCATCAGTGATGGGACGAATTTTATTTTCAATGTACTCTGCAATGACAACTATTTTTTTCATATCACCCCCTTCTGTTTTAAGATAGCCATCAACTCAGTGGCTTTATCTCTGGTTGTTCCTTGAAGTATTCGGCCTTCCCGTTTTTTTTCAGGCTTTTCAAGTCTGATCAGATGCAGTGGGTCAGAGGCAGGAGAAGGGGTCTCATTTGAAAAAAGCTCTCTGACATTAAAGGAGTTAATCTCTTTTCTGTTTGCTCTCAATATGTTTGACAAAGATGGATATCTTGGCTGGTTTATCCCTGCCTGGATGGTTAGGAGTGCTGGCAGTCTCACCTTGATATTCTGCCTTATACCCCCCTCAAGCTCCCTTAAAACTGTAACCTCATCCATATTTTCACCTATGCTGGTGCTCACAACAGAGGTGACACATGGGATCTTCAGATGCTCTGCAACCATGGGGCCTACCTGGGCCTGCATCAGATCTTCTGACATGATGCCTGTAAGTATCAGATCATAAAAGAGGTTGGAATCTCTTCTCTTCTGACGATCAGACAACAAGAGAAGAGAGATGCTTTCATCTTCACAGGAGAGTTCCTCTCTTTTTCCCTTTTTTCTGACCATGGCTGCAATTCTTGATGCTGTGACAGAGGCACTTACATAGCCAAAATCTTCTGTGATGATATGAATACCACTATCAGCTCCCATCCCCATCCCCCGTTTTATACCATCTGTTGCGCCTGCATGCGCAGCTGAGACAATATCCACTGAGATGTCAGGAGAGTCAGCAGCAGAGCCGATACTCTTTAATTTCTCCTTTAACAGAATTGCCTCTTCAAGTGCATTTTCATCAAATCTGCTTATGGCCAGGGGGGAGCTTCCATGTGCAATCCACTGACCTGAATCACTCAGAGGAGTGTCAGATGCTATAATCTGTTTGATACAAACTAGTATCTTCATTGTTCTTCCCTTTTCACTGTATCAACCGTTTTCTCAATTGCCTCAAGAGCCTCACCGTTCATCTCCAGATGGGATGGGGGAGGCTGGCTGGTAAATTAACAAGGTATAGTAATATCCAAAATGAGGTTAATAATCAAGTTTTAAAAACGAACGTTCGTTCAAAAAATATCTTGACATATTGGCTCTTCTCTGTAAATATCTCTTCTTAACAGATAGATAAAAGAAGTTAGGAGACTCTCTTTGCAAAAGAGAGTGCAACCATAGACAAGGCTACACTCAATTGAGAACCAGAGCATTCAAAGGTGAAGGAGATTCAATATGGATTTTCAGGTGTCAGACAGAATAAAGATTATTGTGGATATGATTAATGAGTTTGTTGACAGAGAACTCATACCGCTGGAGCAGGATTTTCTTAATAAGGATTTCAGAGAACTTCTGCCAGTATTAAGAGAGAAACAGGAGATGGTAAAGAAGATGGAGCTCTGGGCGCCCAATTTCCCGGTTGAGTGCGGTGGAATGGGGTTAAGCCTTGTTGAGCATGGTCTGGTATCAGAGGCGCTTGGAAGATCTCCTCTTGGCCACTATGTCTTCTGGTGTCAGGCTCCAGATGCTGGTAATGTGGAGATTCTCCATATGTATGGCACAAAGGAGCAGAAGGAGAGGTACTTAGAGCCTCTGGTTCAAGGCAAGATAAGAAGCTGTTTTTCCATGACTGAGGTTGATATGCCAGGTTCCAATCCTGTTATGCTTGAAACCACAGCTGTGAGGGATGGAGATGAGTATGTTATCAATGGACATAAGTGGTACACAACTGCTGCTGACGGTTCAGACTTTGCCATTGTGATGGCTGTAACCAACCCTGAGGCCCCCACCTATCAGCAGGCAAGCATGATCATTGTTCCTACAGATACCCCGGGGTTCAACCTTGTAAGAAATATCCCTGTAATGGGCCATAAGGGAAGTGACTATTACAGCCACGGAGAGATTCTCTATCAGTCGTGTCGAGTCCCTGTCACCAACCTGCTTGGCAGAGAGGGGCAAGGGTTTGTCATGGCGCAGGATCGCCTTGGGCCTGGCAGAATCCACCACTGCATGAGGTGGCTTGGAATCTGTCGCAGAGCCTTTGATCTCATGTGTTCACGGGCAAACAGCAGGGTGATCTCACCGGACGGAAAAACGCTTGCGAGTCGTCAGACAATTCAGAACTGGGTTGCAGAGTCTGCTGCTGAGATTGAATCTGCCAAACTTCTTGTTCTCAATTCTGCATGGCAGATCGATAATGTCGGGGCTGCAAAGGCAAGAGACAGCATAGCGATGATCAAATTTGTGGTTGCCAATACCATGAACAGAGTTGTTGACAGAGCGCTTCAGGTGCATGGAGGACTTGGAATGACTGATGACACCATACTTGCCTTTTTCTACAGCCATGACAGAGCTGCCCGTATCTATGACGGGGCTGATGAGGTTCATAAGACTTCGCTTGCAAAACGTATTTTAAGATCATATCAGGGTAAAAGTTTCAAATAAATAGTGGATAACTTCTGAATTCTCAAAGATTAGTCAGACGGCTTCAAATCTGATTCAGATAGCTTCAAAAAATAAGAGTGTGGAGTGTGAGATCAGAACCAGGCCCATGGAAGAGATGGATTTGAAATAATGAACTACATTGAATTTAAAGAGATACTGGAAAGTTCTGATGCAGAGATTTACAGAGAGGTTTTTCAGGAGAATCAGGAAAATATCAGGATCAAGAAAGAGAAGACCGCTGTAAAAAATTTTGAGAAAATTTTTGATGCCGTGTTTCAGATCACTTACGAAAAGGGATTTCAGGCAATGACAATGCGGGATCTGAGCAGTCGCACCAGCATGAGTCTTGGTTCTCTTTACACCTACTTTGCAAGTAAAGAGGAGCTGCTTGCAATCATCCACAGGCAGGGCAGCTCCATGATCAAAAATGTCTTTGACAGATTCCACAATCCAGACGACCTACCTCTTAATCAGCTTCGCTCTGTGATAAAGGTACATCTATTCTTGAGCGAGACTGCCCGTTCCTGGTTCTATTTTACATTCATGGAGTCAAAAAATTTAAATAGTGAACGAAGAGAAGCTGTGATGTTAATGGAGGAGTCAACTGAAAAGAGGCTTGTTAAGATCCTTGAGGCAGGAGAGGAGCAGGGGATCTTCCGTAAGCGTGACCACCAGCTTACTGCAAGTATCATAAAGGCGATGCAACAGGATTGGTATCTCAAACGGTGGAAGTACAAGAAGAGAAAGATCTCTGTTGATGATTATGCTGATTATGTTCTTGAGTTTACAGAATCTTTCTGCCTGAATACAGAAAAAAAAACAGTAATCTCATAAAACAGGGGAAAATATAGAGCTATGACAGTAAAAGATAGAGTGGTGACAGAGGATGAAGCTGTAAATGTGAGGCAGGGAGAGGAGCTTGATCTTAAATTGGTGGAGAGCTTTTTAAAGGAGAAGATCCCTGCTCTCTCAGGTGATCTTTCAGTTAAACAGTACCCGGGCGGTTTTTCAAATCTGACCTATCTTATAAGGGTGGGAGATCGTGAGATGGTGCTCAGAAGAGCACCAATAGGGGCAAAGATCAAATCTGCCCATGACATGGTAAGAGAGTACAAAATATTGAGCGCAGTCTATCCTCTGTTTCCATACTGCCCGAAACCTCTTGCATACTCTGAAGATGAGTCGATAATGGGGTGCCCGTTTTATGTTATGGAGAAGATACCTGGCATAATTTTGAGAAAAGAGCTGCCTGCTGGTCTTAACCTCTCCAGAGAGAGTGTCCGGCAGCTTTGCGAGAAGCTCATTGACCTTCATCTGGATCTTCACTCCATTGATGTTAAGGCAGTAGGGCTTGATTTCATTGGCAAACCAGAAGGGTATGTGGCACGTCAGGTAGGTGGATGGTCAGAGCGTTACAGGAGAGCAAAGACTCCTGATGCACCTGACTTTGAGACGGTAATCTCGTGGCTTGAGGAGAAGATGCAGCCAGATACAGACCATCCTGTACTGATCCATAACGACTATAAATTTGACAATGTGGTTCTTAAAAACTCTGTTGCAGAGGATGGCGATGGTTCTGTTGAGATCGTAGGGGTGCTGGACTGGGAGATGGCAACGTACGGAGATCCACTTATGGATCTTGGCAGCTCCCTTGCATACTGGATTGAGAAAGATGATCCTGCCGAGTGCCAGCCACTTCGTTCGTTACCTACATATCTTGATGGCGCCATGACAAGAAGAGAGGTAATAGAGAGATATGGCCAGAAGAGCGGCAGAGATATGAGCAGCTTTGATTTTTACTACTGCTTTGGGCTCTTCCGTCTTGCTGTAATAGCACAGCAGATTTACAAGAGATTCCATCTTGGGTTTACTAAGGACAAGCGGTTCGGACAGTTGATCTATGTGGTCAAGGTTCTTGAAAATATTTCTCTTAGGCTTATGGTGCAATCAAAACTGTAGAGACGCAAGATCTTGAGTCTCTACTGGGTACCAACCAGTTTGTATCCACAGACTTTCATATAAGAAATCAAACACAATATGTTGTGGTTGAATAATTAATAAAATACTAAAAATAAGTGAATGGAGAGAAAAACAGTAACATATTAAGTTTTTCAAATATTCAAGGAGATCGATTTGAAAGTAGAAGATATTAAAAAGGTGTTGATTTTAGGTGGTGGGACAATGGGCCAGCAGACAGCTCTTATCTGTGCTCTGCATGGATATGATGTTGTAATGTATGATATCTCACTGGAGATCCTGGAAAAGGGGCTTGCAAGAGTTCGGAAAAACAGCATGAGGCTCACAGCTTCAGGACTCTGCACAAAAGAGGCAGCAGAGGCAGCTCTTTTGAGAATATCCTTTACAGATAAAGCTGAAACTGCCGCAGACAATAGTGATTTTATCATAGAGTCTGTTCCTGAAGATCCTGCGCTCAAAGGGCGTATCTTTGCTATGTTTCATGACCTTTGCAAACCAGAAGCTATATTTACAACCAACACGTCAACCCTTCTGCCATCCATGTTTGCCCACGCTGTAGGGCGACCTGAAAAATTTTGTGCGTTCCATTTTCATGACATCTCCATGACAAAAATTGTGGATATCATGCCACACCCCGGTACATCTGCTGAGACGGTTGAAGTTGTCAAGGCATTTGCAGGCAGGATCGGACAGGTGCCAATCATGATTCATAAGGAGAACAATGGATATGTTTTTAATAACATGCTGATGGCGTGCCTTGATTCCGCCTTGACGCTTGCCACAAAAGAGGTTGCCTCCATTGAGGATATTGACCGCTCCTGGATGGGTATTTTGAACACAAAACTTGGCCCCTTTGGCATGATTGACAGCATAGGTCTGGATACTGTATGGAAGATCACAGAGTACTGGGCTAAGAAACGGCAGGATCCAAAGGCTCTTGCCAATGCGGCAATGTTAAAGCCGTATGTGGAACAGGGCAGACTTGGAGTAAAGACAGGAAAGGGATTTTATGACTACCCCAATCCAGCCTATGCAGCAGAGGATTTTCTCGAACCGCTGCAATGATTACCTGAAACATGGACGTCGCAAGGCACACCTCTGTGGGTGCCTTCGCAAAGGGCAGGCACAGAGGCCTCTGCCCCTACAGTTTCTGCCCTGACAGGCACAACGAAGCATGAAAGTTGTAGAGACGCAAGTTGTAGAGACGCAAGATCTTGCGTCTCTACGGGGTACCAACCAATTTGTATCCCTAGACTTTCATATAAAAAAAAGGAGCAAAAAACATGGAGATGTTTTCACTTAAAGGAAAGACCGCGATTATTACAGGTGCAAGCCGTGGAATTGGAGAGGCTATTGCCCATCTTCTGGCAAAGCAGGGGGCTTTTTGTATTCTTGTCAGCAGAAAGTCAGAAGATCTTGAGGTTGTGGAAAATGAGATCAAGTCAAAGGGGGGAAGTGCAGTATCAATTGCCTGCAACATTGGGAGTCTGGAGCAGATCAAGGGTTTGATTGAGCAGGTTGAGCAGAGATATGGACGGCTCGATATTTTGATCAACAACGCAGCAGCAAACCCCTATTTTGGTGAAATGGTCAATGCTGAAGAGCGTGCCTGGGACAAAACCAATGATGTGAACCTCAAAGGGCCATTTTTCATGATTCAGTATGCGGCAAAGCTGATGAGAAAGAGTGGAGGTGGAGCCATTGTCAATCTCTCTTCTGTCAATGGAGTACAGCCTGCTCTGTTTCAGGGGATCTACTCAATCACCAAAGCTGGCATTATCACCATGACCCGTGCCTATGCAAGAGAACTTGCTCCACACAATATAAGAGTTAATGCTCTGCTTCCAGGGCTTACTGACACCAAATTTGCAAGTGCCATAACCAAGAATGAGGATATCAAAAACCTGATAATGCCCCAGATTCCAATGGGGCGCATTGCAAAGCCCGAAGAGATGGCGCCAGCAGTGCTCTATCTTGTCTCTGAGGCATCCTCTTATACCACTGGTAGCTGCATCACCTGTGATGGTGGGATGTTGTCTTAAAGAAGATCGCCTGCCCCCCTTTTCGTGAATGGAGAGGGGGGCTCTGAGTAACGCTTTAACTTACTGGCAAACCATGCCGTATCCTGTGGGAAACGCTACATGATACGGGCCTCCTGCACCAGCATACGGGCAGGGGAAAATTTTACTCTCTTTTCCCGCGTCCTTTTCACAGTCTGTTTATCTTTGGGGCTATCCTGATCCCTCTCTTTGAGCCATGCGGCAATTTTTGGTGCAAAGAACTCCTGACATTTTGAACTTACATATATACCGATATGGCCAGTTTTCAGGCAGATATCTTCTGTGTCTCTACTGCCAACACATTTGACAAGTTGATTACACGATTCAGGTGGAACCAGATGGTCAAACTGACCATAGATATTGAGCAGGGGCATTGTGATCTTTTTAAGATCAACACGCCTTCCACCCACTTCAAGTCTGTTCTGGATCAACTTGTTCTGCTGGTAACACTCCTTGATGAACTCTCTGAACACCTCTCCTGGGAGGTCGGGACTATCAAAGATCCACCTCTCCATGCGGATAAAATTTTCGACAAAATCCTTATTGTCCATATTCTCCATGAATCCAACATACTTGTCAATCATGAGCCGTGCTGGATTGAGCATGAGAAATCCAAGGTTCATAAGATCTGCAGAAAGGTTGCCACGACTATTCACAAAAGAGTCAACATCTATTTTTTTCATCCATAAGTTGAGAAGCCCCTTGTCTGTGTCGAAGTTGGTGGGGGTAACTGTGGTGACAAGGTTTCTCACCTTTTCAGGATGAAGTGCTGAGTAGATGACACTGAATGTCCCTCCCATACAGATTCCCATTATATTGATCTTTTCCACTTTAGTTCTGTTACGGATAAAGTCAACAATATTATCAATGTAACCGTTGATGTGGTCATCAAAGTCAAGAAAGCGATCCTTCCTTGTGGGGTAACCCCAGTCAATCATATAGAGATCAATCCCATTTTCAAGAAATTTTTCCACCACACTGCGTCCTGGTTGGAGATCCAGCATGGTCTCCCTGTTGATCAGGGCATATACCACAAGCAGAGGTGTTTTGTACTTGATCCCCCCCTTTGAATGGTAATGTTTGAGTTTAACTCTATCCTCCTGATAGATCACCTCGTAGGGGGTACAGGCAATCTCTGTTTCCAGATCAGATAACAGTATCTCTGAAGCTCTTCTGGCCTTGGCTTGAGCCTTTGTTCCATCCGCTGCCATTTTTGACATGATCAGATCAACTGGGATTTTGTATTGTGTCATATATCGCCTCTTAAGGTTTTTTGTTTTTTTATGAAACTGTAGGGCCCCCTCGTGCCTGCCCTCTCCTGGCAACCACAGGAGCTGCTACTTACGTTTTATGGGCTTGATCATATCTTCGGCCAGCGCAGCATTATACGACACGTGATTACTGATGATCATTGCAAATGTGGCCCATCTTATGACCAAGGCCCGGTTTATCCTCTGTTGTAATATATAAAAATAGCCACTATGATGGTTGTATTCCTGGTGGTGGAAAATTATCTTTTGGCAGTGACATAGTATTTCTAGTTAGATCTCTTAAGAGTTCTTTTTTTTTAAGAGCACGGAACTCTTTTTTTAACTGGTGAAACTCCCGGGCAAGATCATCCATTTCTGATCTACTGGCAACAGGCAGTGAACGGAGCATATCCTCAAGTACATCTTCTCTGGATTGGAAAAAGTTCCCAATGGAGAGGAGTAAGTTTGAGAGCGCATCAATATATTCAGGGGTCTGGAACAGGGTCATGAAGTGGCCCTCCAGAATTTTGATCCACATCTGATAGTAAACATTGGGATCTTCAGGAAGTTCCCCTTTTTTTGCCAGCGTCTGGATCTGCTCCTGCATCACCACGGCAGAGCGTTGAAATGGCAGGGCCAGGAGATGGAGAAACTGAGCCAGATGGTTATGAACCAGATTAAATTTGTCTGCCATATCATTACTCTTCTCCTGATACTCCCGTGCCAGCCCGAATTGGGGAATCTTAAGAAATTTTCTGAACTCCTTTTCGTAGAGCTGCCCCCATAGCTGGAAAAGAGTCTCATCCATACTATTGAAGTTATACGCTTCAACACTCTTGCCCATTCTGTTGGTACTTTCCACAATTTTCTGATGAATCTCTGACAGGCCGCTAATGGTTGAACTGGAAAGTTCAATGACTATCTGAGGCAGTGTACGGACTCCCTTGAACATGGCAGAAATTGATCCTGGTGATGTGCTGAGACCTGCAATTGTCTGCCAGTTCTTGATGGCTGTTGCCATCTCTGTCAATGCCTCTCTCTTTGAACTATTTTGGCCTGTTCTCTCTTTTGTCTCACTGAATTGAGTGGGTTGATTCCATGAAAAGGGCCATTCCAATGCTCTTTGAAATCTCTCCTGAAAGGGTTTGAAGCTCTCTTCAAATGTTGTGTAAAACTGGCTCTTGAAAGGAAATTCTCTCTGCATCTGGTTCGTCAGGTCTGTAATAGATTCTCCCCAGCTCTTTATCATTAATTCAAGTCCGAATGAATCTTCTGTTTTAGCCTCAAATTTATCTGCTTTGAAATCTTCGACCATGGTCGCCCTCTTATACTGTTATTTTAAGTGTCATTCTTCGTTGTGCCAATCATGGCATGGCCGTTTATAAGAATCTGACGTAGCCTTCCTGGATCTCCTCTCAAGTATGGCGCAACTTCTAGGTTACATCACAGAGAAGCTCCACACCTGTTTCAGGGGCCATTATTGAGAGAAAATCAAGAATGTCATCCATCATCAGCCTGAGATCAAAGTCAATAATATCAATATCAAGCTTGCTTGCCTCTATCCTGGAGTAGTCAAACATCCCATTTGTCACCAGCCTGAGAAGATTTGCGCTGCTCAGTATCAGCTCTGTGTAATGGCGCTGTTCATGGGTCAGATCCGTGTCAAGGAGGGCAGTTGTCAACTCAATCACCTTGTGCATTGGTGTACGGATTTCACGGCTCATCAGATTCAGGAACTCATTTTTTGCCCTGTTCTCAGCCTCATTTTCTTTGCACATCTCACATATTTTGCGTTTGATCATAATCTCATTTACCACCTTTGTGACTCTCATATTTAGATCATGGTATCCAAACGGTTTGAAAATAAAAGAGTTGGCACCTGTTTTCATGGCATCTTCATAAAGGGAGGCAGAGATATTACCGGTCATCACGATCACTTTCATATGGTACTTCTCTTTTATGATTCTTGTCAGTGTAAGTCCGTCAATAGCTCCCATCTCAATGTCAGTCAGAACAATATCTGCTTTAAACTCCTCCAACATTTTAAGTGCCTGTTCCGCGCTTGAGGCAGACTGTGTGCAATACCCTGAATGGGTAAGAAATAAAGTGGCAATCTCTCTTATGCTCTCGTCATCATCTACAATAAGAATTGAAATATTCATTCTATCTCCTTAAACCTCTTTTTCCAGAATAGTCCTATCTAAAAAACAGCATCCTAACCTTCAGGAGGGGAAGAGGAGACGAAGATCCTTAAGAAGGCTCTCTGCGTCTCTGTAAGGGTCTGTTGCTTCAACAGAGAAACGCATCAGAATGTTGTTTAAAGCCTCTGATATGTAAGGATAGAGTCTGCGCAGGTTGGCGACCCTGTGGGGGAACATCAGTGACATATCACTTGCGGTCAATCTGTTGTTGAAGTGCGGATAATTTGAGGGTAGAAGGCGGATGTCATCTAAAGAGTGTCTCCCCTTTCCCACCACCTGCAAAAGGACATTGCCCAGACAGAATAGATCATAGTAGAGGCTGCCTACCTCGTAATCAAAATCGATCCATACATAGGTATCTGTTTTGCTGTTGATGATAATGTGGTCGGCTCTGATATCACCATGATGCAGCCCCTGCTTATGCAGATGGGCAATAGCTTCAACAGACTCAATGAAGAGTGACATGACCTTCGAGAGTTCCTGATGGTAGTACTCCTCGTGAGAACTCTGCTTCCATCTCAGATGATCATAGAGTGATGGGCCTGATATGAAGTCAATAATTCTAACTATGTTGCCAGCCAGATCACGTGCCGCTTGTCCGTGCATGAAGTTCTTATGGCTGCGCATCTTTTCAAGAATCTCAGCCTCTTTTACAGGGCTTCTTAGACATTCAAACCGGGTTGCACCAATTTGTCGGTTGAATGTTTCAAGAAAGACCATTTTGATGATTTTCTTCATACCAGTGGTAAGATCAATCGATATCTTTACCCAGAACTTTGGCTGATCATCTATTCCAAACCTGCCTTCCCGTGCATGACCTGTTACCAGGTAGTCATTGCCAGCCAGTCGAATGACGTCTCCTACATCTATTGACATGAACTCTGAGGTGTCCTCAAAAGCAGTGAGGTTTCGCTTTGCCTCTCGATTAGTCACCTCGTTGATACGTTCTCTGAGTGCTGATTGTTCAAATATCATGGCCGCTATTCTCCGTATGATAAGAATTTTAACCTTGTGGAGGAGGATTATGCTGTTCAATAACTCATCAGTCATTTTTTGCAAATCATATACCGTTCTTATGATAAAGAAATTTATATTCACAGAACTATTTGATTTTTTTTAAAAAAATTATCTGCTATGAAGTGATAGTACTAATGAAAATATCACTTCATAGCTGTTTTGATTTTACAGAGTGTAAAAGAAACTGACATCTGCTTTGAAGAGCAACTGGCATTGTTATACAGGGCAAACTCACTTAAATTGTATTGACTCCAAGTACTTTAATAAGTTAAGTATCATCCCAGCCTGTTTTCAATACCCCAATGCTTCCGTACAGACTCAGCGAGTGTTTGCCCATTACAGTTCTGACTTAAAGTATGGCATCCTTCATATCACCCCAAAAGTAGTTGACACTTCTTTTCAGAAAATCCCTGAAAAATGGGGAGAACGCTCCAAGAAGTGTCAACTGGCAAATGAAGGATGCTCACTATTTAGGCTATTGGCGAAAAATAATTTCCCATGTTGTCCAAGCTCAAAGCACGCTGATTCATTTATATCTTTGAGAGACTGGTATATTGTTTCATGCAGATAGCCTTAAAGTGATTTATTAGCGAATGGGGAGAACTATAGTAAAGTATTCCAGAAACCAATGCGGTAAAAGGCGCCACGGTGACCAAACCGAAACTTCCCACCAGTATGTTCAGCACCTCAGCAGCCACAAAAGGTGCGTTTAAAATGTTTGCCGCCGGCAGTCCCTTGGCAATAAAAAGAAGAAACATGCTAATATGGCTGCTGGAGTAGGCCAGCAGAAGTGTTGTGGTCATGGTGCCAGTCACCGCTTTTCCGACCCGCAGACCTGACTGAATATGTTTAAGCAACCCTATTTCCGTATGATTCCGCTTGATTTCATCCATGCTGGCGGCAATATCCATGGCCAGATCCATGACTGCTCCGGAAGAAGCGATGAAAATGCTGGCAATAAATATATCGGTCAGGTGGAGGTCATAGTATCCGGAATAGAGCAATGTTTCGGCAAAAGGTCTCACAGCCCCGTGAAGTTTGAATGCTTTGGCAAACCACACCGCAAGACCGCAGGTGAGCAGAACACCCATCATGGAACCGGTAAAAGCGGCTATGCCCCGACGGTTTAATCCTCCCACGGAAAAGGTGATTACCGCAATAAGCAGGGCGACAATAACCAGGCCAGTGAGCAATGGAGGATATCCTCGCAGCAGGAGGGGGAAAAATAGTTTCCATAATACCATTGCCACGAAAACAAAAGAGAGCATGGCTTTAAAACCAGTAATGCCAGCAACTGCCATTAGAAGCAGTGCAAAAAGAGTAATCAGCAAGAGCTGCAGGCCTAGCCGGTAGTTACCGCGTGCGGTACCGTGATTGGGCTTGCCATCGATAACATCATATTCTACAAGCACTGTATCTCCGACGTCATAAAATTCATCAAATTCCATCTTGCCCGTCAGCATATTTGCAATGGTGAATTCATCCCCCTTGTTCGGTCCGTTGAGCAGACGTACTTTCAGAGACTGGGTTTCTGTTTTGACGATCAGATTGGTGCGGACAAGGCTGTTGTCCACGCCAATGATCAAAGCACGGCTGTGAAGGCCGACAGGTGCTGGTGGAACTCCTGCCAGGTCCAGAAACGCAAGTCCGATGCATATGCCTGCAATCATCAGGGAAAATATCCATTCACGGCGAACTGTTGACATTTTGTCTCCTCTTTGAAAAAAACTAAAAAATAAAAAAACGGTGCCCTTGTCTGAGCAGCACCGTTTTTAAATGGTTTTAAAAGTATTAATGATGCGTTTGTATTATTTTACAATGGGCAGCTCATCGGCAATATCCATAATGGAGGCCAATTTTTTGGCTATGTCCGTATTGTCATAGAAACCGGAAAATGTGCCAGCATCGCTCCCCTGAGCGAAAAGGGGCACCGGAACTCCGGTGTGTGCATAGCTTGTCCAGCCGATACTGGCCTGCTCGTTCAGGATATGGGTAATACTAACGGTGATTGGTTCATAGCCGCCGTATAGGTGGGCATTTTTGGAATCATTTTTATCGTAGCCGCAAATGGAATGATACCAAGCCCATGACAATCTATCCTGCTGATATGTGCTTAGCTCTTCCCAGTTCAGGCCGAAGGCATTTTGTATCAGGGTGATCATTGAATTGGCTGCATTCAAGGTGTCGCTGTTTTCACAGACAGCCTGGCTGTACTTTTCCTTATATTCCGGCCACTGGTTTTCATTAAAATAGACAAAACTGTTTTTCTGACCTAATAGTTTATCGTAATATGCTTTGTATCCTGTTGTGGCATGGCCGATGGTCATGCCACCTGTTTCATGATCACCGGTAACAACTATCAGAGTATCGTCGGGATATCTCTTGTAAAATTCCAGGGCCGTACTCACGGCATTGTCAAAATCGATCATGTCTCCAATAACAGCAACGGCATCATTTGCGTGGCAGGCCCAGTCAATTTTGCCCCCTTCAACCATCAAAAAGAAACCATTACCGTTGGTTCCGGTATTACCACTAAGAACATTGATAGCTACGTCGGTCATTTCGGCAAGCGAAAGGTTGGTTTCAGGACGATCTATGGCATAGGGCATGGCTTGGCCGTCCTGCAGCCACGGATTGATGCATACCACTTTGTCCTTGGGATTATTTTTCAGCTCCATGATGGATGTACGGTCGTTGAGTACCGTGTAACCGGCATCACCTAGCATATTCCAGATGTTGTTATTGGTGTCGCCATCCTGTGCCGGGCCTTCGGGGGATATCAGGCCACCTCCGCCGAAAAATTCATAACCGGTCTGGGTCATTTGGGTGGCAATACTGTTGTAAAGGTTGCGGTTGGCAACGCTTGCGTAATATGCCGCGGGTGTGGCATGATTCAGCGGTACACTGCTGATGATGCCGACTTTCATGCCGTGTTCCCTGGCAAGCTGTGCTACACTTTTGTAACTGGTGGTCATGGTGTTGTCCATGCCGATAACTGCACTTCTGGTCTTGACACCGCTTGCGAATGCTGTTGCCGAAGAAGCTGAGTCGGTCATCAGGGCAAACGAGTCGTAAGTCGTTTGCATGCCAGCTACAGGCATCTGGGTCATTTTCAACCGGTTATTGGGATTGAGAAGATAGGCTGAGTTCAATTCACCTGCCTTGGGTCCTGTTTCCAGACCATTGTCAACTGCGTACTTGGTTGCCAGATAGGCTTCGGTTGCCTGAATCTGAGTATTGGACATGCCGTCGCCGAGAAAAAAGAAAACATATTTGGGTGGAGAGGCTATGGCTGTTGTGATAAAAAGCATAATGGCAACAATTGCCATGGTTATTGAAGCAGCCTTTTTTCTGAGTGTCATTTTTTTCCCCTTTAGAAAACTTGTTAAAAATTTTAAAGTTTTGCAAATTTTAAGCATCAATGATTATTTGCCGGAGCCGACAGCTGTATGCCTTTTAGCTGTTCAATTTTGTTCACCTCCTCTATCATAAATAGTTATAAACAATGGCAGGAATCTACTATGGACTGATTAGTTTCTTATTAGTGCTTTGTTTTTTTTATTAGTGCTTTGTTATTTTTAAATTAAAGAATCATAGCCAGCCATCTGCTCTTCTGTTATCTGTTTTTTTCACGATGATGGTAGATGATCTCCATGCTCTCTCAAGGGTCGTAATAAATCGCACTGACAGATTTGCATTATTAGTCACAATATATTTAAACATATATTTATTATCTGTTATGAAAGGTTGCAGAATTTTCTTGACTTTTATGAGAAGATAAGTAAATAGATCTTCTATTGAGGTGAGTAAGACTTACCCACTGCCATGATTGGATATTACCTGTTCAAGGTTGAAAGGAGTATGAGATGAAACCTGAAGAGAACAGAAACTCTCCACCAGGACGTATAAAAATTATGAACTCCCTTTCAGAGCTTATGAGGGAGAAGGATTTTCACTCGATCACAACTTCTGAAATTGCTGCGACAGCTGGCGTGACAGAGGGGTTGATATACAAATACTTCAAAGATAAGAAAGATCTTCTATATCAGGTTTTAAATGGTCATTTCCAGAGCTTTCATGATCATATTGTATCAAAAATAGGGGCACACAGCTCAAGCATTGAGAAACTTTCAATTATCATAAGAACCTCCCTGAAAAGTTATGCTGAAAACCGCGTATTTGCAAAGATCCTTCTTCTGGAGGTGAGAAACTCCCCGAACTATTTTGAGAGCGATGCCTATGGCATGGTCAAGATATACTCACGTACCATTCTTGATATCATCAATCAGGGGGTGGCATCAGGGGAGATAAGGGAGAGTATCAACCCTCATGCTCTGCGTCAGGTGATACTGGGAGCCATTGAACACGCCTGCCTAGGAGAGATCATTTTTGGTAAAGAGCTGGATACAGACCAGGTGTCAGACCATATCTGCAACATTATATTTAGAGGTGCACAGCGATGAACAATACAGTAAATGAACTATTGCTCTCCAATTGTAGTGATGAGCAATCTGAATCTATTTCAGGTCAGTATGAAGAGATCCTTTGTGAAGATGATGCTAAAAAGATTTTAAAGCAATATGGTATTCCAGTGGTCAATGAGATCAGGGTGTCAACCACTGAACAGGCTATTGATGCCGCTTCAGAAGTCGGGTTTCCTGTGGTGCTAAAGGGAGTTGGAAGCAGGTTTGCCCATAAGAGTGAGATGGGGCTTGTTCACATATCGATTTCAGACCATGAAGCAGTTAGAAAAGCGGCACTTTCAATCATTGAAATGGGTGGCAAAGATCTTGAGGGGATTCTGGTTCAACCGATGATTTGTGGCAAAAGAGAGCTTGTGGCTGGTATGTTCAGAGATCCCCAGTACGGCCCTGTGATCATGTTTGGTCTTGGCGGGATATTTACCGAAGCTTTGCACGATGTCTCCTTCAGGCTTGCCCCACTTACAGAGTGGGACATGGAAGAGATGATAAATGAGATTTCAGCAAGAGCGATATTTGGCAATTTTCGAGGGGAGAAGGCCATTGAGAGAGATCAGATAAAAGCTGTTATGTCAGGACTTTCAGCCATTGCTACTCAATATCCTTCTATTAAAGAGATTGACATCAATCCCCTTATTGCCACAGCAGATGGCAATCTTGTGGCAGTAGATGCCCTAATAGTCAAAGGGGAATCTGCTAAACTGCTGAACAGAAGACCCTATGTTGATAAGTTACAGCTTGCCTCTCTCTTCTATCCCAAAAAAGTGGCATTTATAGGTGCTTCAGGAACTCTTGGGAAATGGGGCCACATGCTTCTTACAAATGCCCTGAGCGGGACATTCAAGGGGGAGATCTACCTTGTAAATCCAAAGGGGGGGCAAATCGTGGGGCAACCAGTTTACTCTTCTATCAACGATATTGAAGGGGAGATTGACCTTGCTGTGGTTACACTGCCTTCCCATATGATCATTGATCTGATTCCTCAACTGAAAGCAAAAAATGCCAAGGGGATGCTGCTCATCACCTCTGGCTTTGGTGAGACAGGAGAAGATGGAATGAGGCTTGAGCAGCAGGTGGTGTTAAAGGCTGCTGAATGCGGTATTATTGTTCTTGGCCCAAATACTATGGGGATCTGTAATCCCCACAACGATTTTGCATGTAGCGGTGCACATGTCCATCCTCTACCCGGATCAACAGCGCTGGTGTGTCAGTCCGGCAACATGGGCACTCAGCTTCTGGCGTTTGCAGAACAGCAGGGGATTGGTATCAGAGCATTTTCAGGTTCTGGTAATGAGGCTATGGTTACCATTGAGGATTATATGGAACTTTTTGAGATCGACGACAAGACAAAGTCAGTGGTTCTCTACATTGAAAGCGTCAAGGATGGCAGACGTTTTTTTGAAAGTGCAAAGAGGGTCTCAAAGAGAAAACCGATAATCGTGCTTACAGGAGGGCGGACAGAGATCGGTGGCAAAGCTGCGGCAAGCCACACAGGAGCGCTTGCCTCAAACGCAAAGGTGACCAGCTCGGCATTAAGGCAGGCTGGCATTATTGAGGTGGGGCAGTCAATGGAGCTTCTTGATCTGTCAGCTCTCTTCTCATCCATGCCTCTGCCTAAAGGGAACCGGGTGGCAATCATGACTCTTGGGGGAGGGTGGGGTGTTGTGACGGCAGATCTGTGTGCTGAACACAACCTCGAGGTGCCCCCCTTGTCACCTGAAGTAATAAGGGCTCTTAACCCTCTGTTGCCAGACTACTGGAGCCATGCAAACCCTGTAGATATTGTAGGTGAGAATGACCCCAATATCCCAAAAATAGCAATTGAAGAGCTTTTAAAGTGGGACGGGTGCGATGCTGTTATCCATCTTGGAATTCACGGTAAGAGGATTTTTGTGGAAAAGATGGTTGATTCAATTTTAAAGGTAGATCCTGCACACTCCAAAGAGAGCCTGGATCCGTTGAAGAGCATGTTGATGGAGTATGAGAATGAGTATGTCTCTCATGTAATCAGAATGACTGAAAAGTACGGTAAACCGATTCTTGGTGTCAGCCTTTTAACTGACAATAAGAGCAAAACGCTTTATCGTGAAGATGGATATAGATATAATGGTATCTTTTTCCCATCACCGGAACGGGCAGTCAAAGCTCTCTCCGGTATGTGTCAGTACAGCCAGTGGCTCAACTCGACCACCAGATAGTTGCATCTTAAGTGGCCTTGGCAGTTGGAAAAGCTGATGCGGTGGCCCTAGTTGCCACCGCCAAGATGCCAGAATGCAGCCTCTTCCTCCATGATGTGATCAATTATGGCAAGTTTAGTATCATGAAGTTCTTTCATCAGCATCTGTTTTGCCCCCTCACCATCGTGAGCTTCAAGTCTCTGGATCAACGGTTCATGGATATCTGCCATATCCTTGCCAGCATGGCGAACTACCATGAACCTTGCCAGCCTGTCTAAAAGGTGCCCAAGGGTAACTGCAAGTTCCATGTTTTCTGCGGTTTCAGCAACCATATAGTGGAAATTACGGTTTTCATCGGTGTATCGTGTATAGGAGATCTCATCATCTCCTGTGTAACCTCGATGAATTCCCCTTAGCTGCCCGATTCTCTCTGGAGTCATATTTTTTGCTGCCCGCTCAATTGCTGCAAGTTCAAGAATCTCCCTTAACTCAAGCATATCTCTTAGCTCTTTGAGGGTAATCCTGGTGACAAAATAACCAGAACGGGGCTTGATGGTAATCAGAGCCTCCTGGTTGAGCATCTGAAGAGCATCTCTCAATGGAGTCACACTGGTTCCAAATTTGATCTTTAACTCTTCAATTGCAAGCCTCTCTCCCGGCTTTAGCTGACCATTGAGGATCTCACTTCTCAAGGCATTATAAATATCTTTTTTAGCGGTATAGCCCTTAAGCATCTGGGTCATTTTGAATTGCTGCCTCATTTTATAGATATCAATTAATCTCTTTTAAAACGAATATCTATATCATCACAAAGTGAATTTCTCAATGGTTAAATCATCGTAACAACTCTTCTGGAGGTATGTAATTTTATGGTAAGAGGCAAGCTGTCATCTCTTTTCAACAGAGATAGAGGGAGAGCATCTTGAAGCGCTCTCCCAATAAAAAAAACAGGAACATCAATAGCCATCAACTGATGTATCTAAATAAAAATCTTATCATATTAATTCTTCAAAGGAAAGCAAAAAAAAGAGCATTTTGATATGGAATCGATCTCCAAGTGGTGATATTCTATTTTCATAGTTGAGGAGAAATAGATGTGGTTACATTATGAGTAGTATGTCTGCATGCACCCAGGCAGCCATACTGAGGAGAAATCAGTAGAACTTAAGGGAGAATCTGTGAGTAAATCATCTTTTGACCTTTTCAAGTCCTTTGCAGGCGAGCTTGATCCTCAGAGCCTTCAAAAAAAATTTCTTCTGGCTCTGTTGAAATTGCAGAATGTTCACCGTGGCTCCATCTGGATAAAGAAAAATCATGGTTACCACTGTATTGAAGCGGCAGGAGAAGAGAGCGAAAATATTATAGGCATCTCTATTGATGAAAACCAGGAGAGCATCGTCGGGTGGGTAATTGAAAACGGGGAGAAAACTGTTGCAGATACCAGAAGTGATGTCCGCCACTACAAAGAGCTGGAAGAGAAACTTGCTGTTAAAAGCAGCCTGATCCTCTGTTTTCCACTCTTCTTGAAAGATAAAACAGTCTATGGTGCTGTTCAGATCATCGATACCACGCCTGAAAAGAGCAGTGTCAACTTAGATGAGAGGTATCTTGATTACCTGCAGAACCTTGTGGATATAGTATCTGTAGCTCTGAGCAACGCTGTACTGTACAGCCAGCAGGTTAAGGAGACCCAATCTCTGAAGGTTACCCTTCAGAAACTGATGGAAGGGACTGCAAATATTGTGGGGTACAATAAAAAATTTCAGGAGTGTATGACTCTTGCAGAAAATTATGCAGCTTCTGATTTTCCTGTTTTGATTACAGGAGAGAGTGGAACAGGAAAAGAGCTTGTTGCCCATAAGATTCACAGCGCCGGCCCACGCAGAGAGAGACCGTTTCTGGTACAAAATTGCAGTGCAATACCTGAATCACTTCTGGAAAGCGAGCTTTTCGGCTACAGGAAAGGGGCTTTTTCAGGGGCAGTCAAGGATAAAAAGGGGCTGTTTGAAGCGGCTGGGGGTGGCACTGTCTTTCTGGATGAGATCGGTGACATGTCCTTCAATATTCAGGCAGCAATCTTACGAGTTTTGCAAAACAGTGAGGTTAAACCCTTAGGTTCAAATGAGGTCGTTCATGTGAATGTCAGGATTCTTTCAGCTACAAACCGTGATATCCGGCAGATGGTGGCGGAGAACCTTTTTCGACAGGATCTCTTCTACAGGCTCTCTGTTCTTCCCATAGAGTTGCCACCACTACGGGAGCGAAGAGATGATATTCCACTTCTGGTGCGCTATTTTTTCAGGCTGGAGAGTCTTAAATCCGGTATGAAGGAGAAGAGAGTTAAGCCAGATGCAATGCAAAAACTCATCTCCTGGTCATGGCCAGGCAACATAAGAGAGCTTCAGAATCTTGTCAGATACCTTGTTGTGGTTACAGATAGCGAATACATTGATTCAGAGCTGCTTCCTGTCCACTTCTTTCAATCTGTTATGCCGGAGCCTCTTTCGCATCTTCCAGCCATAAGAGCCGAAGGGGTTGCTGAGACAGGGAACAGGTCTGCTGCTAATAAAAAAAATGGGGTTATTTTTAATAATGACAGAGACGAGGATTTGAGATATGGCGTCAACTTCGGGAATCAGACATGGGATGAGCTTGAAGAGAATTATATCCGTTTTGTGCTTAAAAAAAACAACTGGAATGTCACATGGGCAGCCAAAGTGGCAGGATTGAACCGATCCACTTTTGCTTCCAGAATGAGACGTCTTGGTATCAGAAAATCAGATCTGCATCAAACAAATTGAATATGATATAGAGCTGTTTTTTTGGGGGGTGGGGGCGGACTTATATGGCAGATTTACTGCTACAACTGGCAATTTCCAATGGAAGTTTTGTGATTACAGCTTGTTAACAGTATTTCCATTTAAAATATCATGTGCAATATATTGAGCTGACTTATCTAAATAAGAAAATCTACAAAATACACTCAAAATCACTGCATCATGAAAAAACCGATCTCTCTGGCATTTTTTTGATCACGAAATTCTGCACCAACAATAGAATTTAACTTTAAACGTATAATGCATCTTTTCATGATCAGTATCTCTTTTATATTATCAAGCTTAAACTCAATAAATATAATATCTCCCAGCTCAATGTCTGTCAGATGTCTTTTATTGACAAAAACAAACTCAATTCCAACCCCTCCAAGAGAGATATCCCTGATAATGATATCACAACGTATCTTCTTCTTATCAATAACACAGACACCAGGCAATCCCACCTGCTTTCTGAAATATTGCCGGAATTCAATCTGCATTTCCGTTGACTCGCCACACTGGCACTTTATAGTCAGATTTTTCTTTTTATTCTTAAATGGCAACACGCTAAAGCTCTTCTGAAATCCGCAATGGGGGCAAACAAATAAAGAGGTGCTGTTTTTTTCATCAACATAGGCTTTAATAGTCATTCAGTCTCCTTACCAGCCATACAATTTTCAAGACAAAAAAGTGCGTTCTGGTGTCATGCGTTTCTATTGTTCTCTCAAATATTACATCAGATAAAAACCCAACTGTTTTGAAAAATTATCATCTTGAAATTGAGCTCCAATATGGTTAGCCAGCTTAAGCCGTACAATGCATCTTTTTGTAATCTGATCCTCCTTGATATTATCGAGTTTGAAATCTACCTCAATTATGTCCCCAATGTCAATATCATTCATGTGTTTTTTATAAATATGGAGCAGTTCAATACCAATTCCCTGAAATGATATATCTTTTACAATTATCTCACACCGTTTCTGACTTTTCTTTATCAGGCATGAGCCAAAAAGTTCAACATTTTTTCTGAAATTCTTTCTGAACTCAATCTCCATTTCAGTTGCATTACCACATTTGCACTTTACAGTAAGAGTCTTCTTTTTGTTTTTAAAAGGCGATGCATCAAATCTTCTTTCAAATCCGCAGTGAGGGCAGAGAAATACAGTCTGATTCTGCTCATCAACATATGCTTTAACCATAAGATCACCTGATACATCTTTCCTTCTCTCATTGCTTCAACGATATCGTATCAACAAAAAAAACATCATTACAATTTACCTGTTATAAAAGGTTGTCACTCTATTATGAGAAGTGCCAATGGAATCACAATCTTCTTATCATCTATTGCAGGATCTATAACAATATATGTATGGCCAATGATAAGATCTGTATGGCTATAACCTCTTTTACCCCTATATGGATAAGGTTCTGTTAAGATAAAAGCAATTATTGTGCCTGATTTTTTAAAAAACTGAATAATTTGAGAAAATCTGGATAAAGTGGATAGTGAAAGATAACAAATTGGGTCAATTGGAAAAAAACTCCCCTCTCTTTGAGTTGAGGGGAGCTTTTAAAATAGAGAATTATATGTTGATATTCTATATTCTGTATCTTGTCTATAATTATTTGAAATTATTGATATTATGTCTTTTAGTCGCTCTTGATAAAATCAATGAGTTACAATCACAGATGTGGAATGTGGGTTATATTATGACTCAAGCAGAGCCTTGTGGCTGAGGCGAATTTTACCATCCCGTGTTATCTCAAGCACCTTCACCTTAAGCATGTCTCCCTCCTTTACCACATCAGTAACCTTTTTAACCCGATGTGCAGAAAGTTCTGAGATATGCACAAGTCCGTCGGTTCCGGTTTTAATCCTGACAAAAGCCCCGAAATCAGTGGTTTTGACCACTTCTCCCTCATAAATTCCTCCCACTTCAGGATCAAGGCAGATGTCGTTGACAACTTTAAGGGCAGCCTCCCCATCTTTTTCATTTTCAGCAGAGATTTTGACAAGGCCAGTATCATCTACCTCAATTGTGGTACTGGTGTCTGCCTGTATGGCTCTGATCATTTTACCTCCCGGTCCGATCAGATCTCTTATTTTATCAGGGTTGATTTTGAGTGTATAGATCTTTGGGGCATGGGGAGACATCTGGCTGCGTGATTGATTAAGGGTTTCAAGCATTTTACTGAGGATATGGAGTCTTCCCTCACGGGCCTGAGTCAATGCCTTTGTCATGATATCCCGGGAGAGTTCATGAATTTTGATATCCATCTGAAGGGCGGTAATACCTGTTTCAGTTCCTGCCACTTTGAAATCCATATCGCCAAAATGGTCTTCATCACCAAGAATATCACTTAGAATCACAATGGTATCCTCATCAGCAACAAGACCCATGGCAATTCCTGATACTGGTGCCTTGATAGGCACACCGCCGTCCATCATGGCAAGTGTACCAGCACAGACTGTTCCCATGGAAGAGCTGCCATTGGACTCCATCACTTCACCTACCACACGGATAGTGTATTCAAAATCAGCTTTATCTGGTATCACCCGTTCAAGAGCGCGAGTGGCAAGATTCCCGTGGCCGATATCTCTTCTGCTCGGGCCTCCAGGACGTTTGCACTCTCCAACTGAAAAGGGGGGAAAATTATAATGAAGCATAAATGGTCTTGACTCATCACCGCTCAAGGTTTCAACTCTCTGCTCATCTCTGCCTGAACCGAGAGTAAGTACCCCAAGCACCTGAGTCTCTCCTCTTGTAAACAGAGCACTTCCGTGGGGCCTTGGAAGAGTACCCACCTCACAGGTGATCTGGCGGATTTCGTCAAAAGCTCTACCATCAATTCTGTGATTCTCCTTCAGTACAATTTTACGGCTAACCTCTTTGACAAGATCTCCAAAAAGGGCTTTGATATCTTTGGCTCTATTTTTTGACTGGCCATCTGATTGCTCTCCATCTGATGTCCCATCAGACGAGTCAGCAATTTCAGCTATCAGCTCTTCCCGTACCTTATCAAGAGCAAGATTTCGCTCCATTTTGCCTTTAGTCTGCACAGCCTGATGAACTTTATCTGAAGCAAGCTCCCTGATCTTTTCAAGCAGTTGAGAATCAGTCTCAGGGGGAGTCAACTGCCGTTTTGTTTTACCCATGGCAGCTTTGAGTTCATGCTGAATCTCAATAAGGGGCTGCATTGCATCATGTCCAAAGAATATGGCATCCAGCATTTCAGCTTCAGAGACAATATCGGCACCACCTTCGACCATGATTACACCTGTTTTTGAGCCTGCAACCACAAGCTCAATGTCGCTCTTTGATCTCTGCTCAATGGTCGGGTTTGCCACAAACTGACCATCAATTCGTCCAACCCTGATACCTGCAATGGGGCCAGCAAACGGGATATCAGAAATCTCCAGGGCAGCAGATGCACCAACTATTGCCATAACATCTGCTTCGTTCTCCTTGTCCATTGAAAGCACTGTTACTATAATCTGTGTCTCAGAATTATACCCCTTTTCAAACAGAGGACGGATAGGTCTGTCAATCAGACGGCATGTCAGAGTCTCTTTTTCACTTGGTCTTCCAATCTCACGCCTGAAGTAGTTGCCAGGGATACGCCCGGCTGCGTATATTTTCTCCTGATATTCCACAGAAAGGGGAAGAAAGCCGCCAGCCTCTTCTCTCTGCTCTTTAGAAGAGACCGCAGTGACAAGCACCATAGTTTCACCATATCTGACAACTACAGCGCCTGAAGCCTGTTTGGCCATCTTACCCGAAGTGATACTGAACTCCTTGCCATTCATCAATGTTGTAACTGTTTTTTCCATCATTTCTCCTGATAAAAAAGGCGGCTCTCAAGGTATTTCCCGAAGGGAATAAACACGCACCTCCAGCATCAAGTAACATATAAAATTTCATTATGGAACATGTTAACTCGTGAGTCGTAACTTCTCATTTTTATACTACAGGTGTAATATTATAATTTTATTAAACACAATATGTAGGGGTAACACAGAGAACTTATGACTGACGAGATGTTAAGATCTGATGAGATATCTCATCAGGAGCCATGTCTGAATCCAGTGAATGATACATGCAAATACTATATTTGATGCTGCATATGCGAACTTATTCCAGGTTTTGGGCCCACCATAGAATCGCCGCCTGTAAATAGAAATTTAAAGAGTCGGCAGTGCAGAAAAAAGAACTCTTCTGTTTTACCGACTCTCTATCCAAATGAAGATGCTATCTTCTCAATCCCAGACTCTCTATCCAAATGAAGATGCTATCTTCTCAATCCCAGACTGTCAATCAATGTGCGATACCGATTGATATCTTTCCTCTTCAGATAATCCAGAAGACTTCTGCGTCTTCCTACTAGAACGAGCAATCCTCTTCTTGAGTGGTGATCTTTCTGGTGAATCTTGACATGGTCGGTAAGATAGTTAATCCTGTGAGTCAAAATGGCAACCTGAACTTCAGGTGAACCTGTATCGGTCTCATGCTGCCGGAACTTCTCAATCATTTCTAGTTTGTTTTCAGATAATAAAACCACGTTCATACTCCTTATTGGAATAAATAAATATTTGATATTCTGTGCATTCCACTTTTCTTTGATACTACTGTTATCCAATATTCCATTCAGACAACCGGACATATGTGACAGGGACAGAATATCCACACAACAACTAAACGGTAATGACTCATTGGGGGTACCCCCATCCATGAAAATCCATTTTCATGGTAGAGATAAGAACCAAATTATCAATTAATTGGCAAAAACACAACAATAATCATATTTATCAAGATCTCTGTCATATTGAATAATTGCAGCAAGTTCACCAGAGCTGGCAATAACTCTCATATAGAGAGTTTTACTCAGATCTGATAACTTAAACAGCTCTGCTGTTTCAGAATGATCTGTTATTTGTCCTGAATCTTGGCATATGTCTGAATCTGATGGTGGCAGAGAGTCTGAAATGTGCAATAGATCTGATGAGAGGAGGGGACGGCCAAAACGAATTTTATCCATAAGATTATTATCCGCGTAAACGACAGGCATGAATGGGAGCGTGAGGCTCATTGGAATAATCCTGTCAAAGGCATCCTCTTGAACCATCTCCTCCAACTCATTCAGGGCAATGGCATGATCAATTGAGAAACCGTGAGTCTCTGTTCTTCTTAAGGATGATAGGCAGGCGCCACACCCGAGCAGCTCTCCGATATCATGGGCAATAGCTCTTATGTAGGTTCCTGAAGAGCAGTGGATTGCCAGGGTGACAGAAACTCTGTTTGAAAATTCTGAATTTGAGATTGCGATGCTATCTAAACCTTCTGACTCTGATATCTTCTTGATATCTCTTACTTCAATAGAGTATATCTCAATCCTGCGGGGCGGTTTCTGGAGAGGCTGCCCCTGCCTTGCCAGCTGGTAGAGCCGCTTTCCATTGTGTTTAAGAGCAGAATAGACAGGAGGATGTTGCATCTGGATACCTCTGAACTGTTCTGTGGTGCGAAGAATTGTCTCATATGAGAATGCACTAAGCACTTCCGGATTACATTTTTTTATGATATGGCCAGTAAAATCCTGGGTATCTGTCTCTACTCCAAGAGCAACCTCTGCAATATAACTCTTAGGCCCACCGAGAAAAAATTGTGATAATCTTGTCCCCTTATTAACTCCACACAACATCAGTCCAGTTGCAAAAGGGTCAAGAGTTCCTGTGTGGCCCACTTTTTTTACACCAAGTTTTTTCTTGACTCTGGCAACTACTGCTGCCGAAGAGACCCCTTCTGGTTTGTCTATCGCAATAATGCCATCTTTTGTCATATGAAGCGTATCGATTCTGTTGATTAAGAGTTCTCTACGGTTGCTCTCTGGCAGAAGCTCAATCTCCCTTTTTTACTGAATTCAAGAGTGACTCAATTTTTGAACCATAGTCAAAGGATTTGTCGTGGATAAATTTGAGTTCAGGCATGTATCTGAGGCCAAGTTTAGGTGCAATAGCTTTTTTGATGTAACCGTGAGAGCTTATAAAACCTGCTATGGCCTCCTTGACCTTCTCTTCACTGCCGAACAGAGTAAAATAGACGTGAGCAACTTTAAGATCTGATGTCACCTCCACACCGCTTATGGTGGCCATCTCAACTCTTGGATCATCTATTTTTCTGCTTAAAAGTTCAGAAAGTGCGGTATGTATGGCTACACCAACTCTTTCTGCTCTTGGATAAGGTTTCATTACTTTATGCTCTCCAGACTGGCTTTGCGCTCTTCAATTTGATAACACTCAATAATATCACCCACTTTGAGATCATTGAATCTATCAATGCCGATACCACACTCATAGCCCTGGGTAACCTCTTTTGCATCATCTTTGAATCTCCTCAGGGACGAGAGTGTACTGTCGCATTTAATCACTCCATCTCTTAAAAGACGCATCTTCTCTCCTCTGGCAACTTTACCCTCCTGCACAAAACAGCCAGCAATGGTACCCTTGCCTGGTATTACAAACATATCACGCACTTCTGCCCGGCCGATGATGATCTCATGGAAAGTTGATGGCATCAGCCCAGTCAGAGCTGTCTTGATATCATTGATAACGTTGTAGATGATATCATAAAAACGCATATCAACATTCTCTTCCTTGGCCATCTCACGAACTTTTGGTGTTGGTCGGACATTGAATCCTATGATAATTGCATCTGATACTGCGGCAAGCGATACATCGGATTCATTAATGGCACCAGTTCCAGAGTGAACAATCTTGATATCGACCTCTTCCTGGGATAGTTTTATCAGAGATTCATTCAAAGCTTCAAGTGAACCATGAACATCAGCTTTGATAATGAGCTTGAGCTGCTTTGCCTGATCTGAACCCATGTTTGCAAAGAGTTTTTCAAGGTTGGCCCGGCTCTTTTTTGCAAGCTCTTTTGCCCGCTCCTTCTGCATTCTGCTTTCGCTGATCTGTTTTGCATCTTTCTCTGATGCAAGAGCAATGAACTCATCACCAGCCTCAGGAACTCCACTTAACCCCACAATCTCCACCGGAGTACTTGGACCTGCAGTATCTATGGTTTTTCCCATATCGTCTATCATAAAACGTATCTTGCCAGAGTGGAGACCACACACCACAGGTTGACCATTCTTAAGTGTACCCTGCTGGACAAGTACTGTTGCAACTGGCCCTCTGCCAGCGTCAAGACGTGCTTCCACAACATGACCTGTTGCAAGTCTGTCAGGGTCTGCTTTAAGCTCCAGAACTTCAGCCTGTAGAAGAATCATCTCAAGCAGCTCATCAATACCTGTTCCTGCCTTTGCAGATACCTTGGCAAAAATAACATCTCCACCCCACTCTTCGGCAAGAAGACCATGATCTGAAAGTTCCCGCATTACTCTGTCAGGATCAGCATCAGGCTTATCCATTTTATTCACAGCCACCACAACAGGTACCCCGGCGGCTTTGGAGTGGTTAATAGCTTCAACAGTCTGCGGCATGACTCCATCATCAGCAGCGACCACCAAGACAACCAGATCTGTAATCTGAGCGCCTCTTGATCTCATCGAGGTAAAGGCAGCATGTCCGGGAGTATCAAGAAAAGTGACAATCCCACCGTTTGGTGTCTGAACACTATATGCGCCAATGTGCTGGGTAATACCCCCAGCCTCACCTGTAACTATCTTGGATTTTCTGATCACATCCAGAAGCGATGTCTTTCCGTGGTCAACATGCCCCATAATAGTTACCACAGGAGAGCGTGAAATGAGCTTTGCAGGATCATCTGCTTCATGGGCATGTAAAAGCATATCTTCAGCAACAGCTGCTTTTTCCACCTCATAGTCAAATTCTGCTGCAACTAAGGCCGCAGTGTCAAAATCTATGGTCTGGTTCAAGGTCACCATGATCCCCATGCCCATGAGTTTCTGAATCATCTCATTGGCTTTTATACTCATCCTTTTTGCAAGTTCCGACAGATCTATAGTCTCATCAATCCTGATTCTGCGTTTGATTGCTTTTGGCACGGTGATTTGAGTTTTCTGAACCTTAGGCCGCTGTTTGCTCTTGGCATCTTTTTTTCGGCCTTTTCTGCCTGAGAATCCCTGTTCGTAAAGATCTTTACCCTCAACGACCGATTTGCGCTTTTTCTGCCCGGACTTTAAATCTTCGCCTTGATCTTCGTCCTCACCCCATTTTTTCTTTTTCAGTTTGCTTTTGCTCCGTTTTGCCTTCAGATCATCCTTTTCTGATGGTTCAGCCGGGATAACAGGCAGATCCACATCCATGATTTTTTTATTGCGAACTCTTGCAAACGGAGTCTCTGTTTTGGCGCCACTTCTTACAGGTGAATATGGTGCTGATTTTTCCTTATCAAAAGGTGTCCGTTCTCTGTTAGATTGTGATCTATCTCTTTCAGAGGCTGCGGCTGCTGTTGTTCCCTTTGCAAAAGATGGCTTTTCTCTGCCTGTAGCGGGAGTCTCAGAACCTGTTCTCTCTTTATTGAAAGGTACTCTCTCCTTGTCTGAAGCTTGTCTTCCTTTCTCATAAGAGGGTCTCTCTCTACCTGGAGCAGGTCGATCCTTATCGGAAGATGAAGTTTTTACCCCAGTCGGTTTTTCAACAAATTCTCTCTTTTTGGGAGGAGGAGGGGCCAAAGGGGCAGGCGGTGGAGGAGGCGGTGGTGGTGGCTCAGCCATTTTAATGATTCTTGCTGGTTCAGATTTTTTCTGTTTCTTTTTCCGCTTCTTTTTTCTGTCATTCCCGGTAGAAGCATCACTGCCTTGTGTCAGGTCAGATAACTCTTCTTCTGTGCTGTTTTGGTCATCATCATCATCATCCTGCTGTTGCTGCGCAACAACATTATCTTCTGTTGTCGATCTAGTATTGTCAGTATTGTCCGGGTTATTTGTCTGTTCTTTGAGTTTGTTTGTGCGTTCTGAATCTGTGGGCATATCCGCTTCTTTTATATTAAAACTCTCTGTTGTTTTATTTTTGTCTGCTGCCCCTGATCTGCCACTCTCTTTTGATGTTGCAGGTGTATCACTGCTATTATCTGCACTTTTGTTGGATGCAGAGAGCATCGTTTCAGCAGAATCATTTCCATTTTCTACCGGCTGAATCTGTGCATCAACCAACTTTCTTTCCACCACAGATTCATGTTTGTGCACGGACTCCTCTTCTTGTATCGGCGTCTTGTTAGCATTTTCAGTTACTGCATTGTCTGTCTCTGCCAGAGATACCCCTGCATGGAGGGAGGATAAATCAGAACTCTGATCCGTGGAGATAACAGTATCCATATTTTTTGTAGATGGCCAGTGTGCAGAATGTAATCGCTCAGAGTCAGACGGTGTACGCTCCTCTAATGTATGCTCTGTAGTTGCTTTACCGCTTGTGGCACTATTTTGTTTGTCGCTATCAGATTCTGATAAGGGTTGGTAAATCTTCTTTGGATCTTCAGACTCTCTGTTGTCAGGATGTGCAGCTGAAGTCTCATCACCGCTCTTTTTACGTCTGCGAATCACAGCAGTACCAACTCTTGACTCCTGATCTTTCTGTTTGCTGCCGAAAATATTGAGTTTTATCTGAGTTACCGTCTCATCTTCCAGAGAGCTCATATGGCTTTTAACTTCTATATTCATAGCCTTAAGCTTTGTCAAAAGAGCCTTGTTTGTCATATTCAGCTTTTTGGCCAGTTCATGTACTCTGATTTTTGCCATCTGTTCCCCCACAATATTCTTCCCTTATTTTATTTTAATTTCTGAAATTTTGCAACTGATAGCTATTCATTTTCGGATAAATCCTGCAGCACTCTTCCAGTTCCTCTATCCTTGATGTCTGAAGATGCTTTTTTATCAGTGTCAGCCTGATCCGAGTTTTCATGGAGATTATTGGAACTGTGGCAATTGTCATCAAATTGGTCAGCTTTACTATCAGAGCAGTTAGCGCTATTGCCATCATTATCATCGAATTTGTCGGCGCTATTTTTCAAGGCAGATTCCTTTGAGAATGAACGGGATAAATGAAGGGCTTCACCTGCACGCTTTTTTAAGATCATGGCATCCTGTTCAGAAAGTTCTGAAGCAGAACAGAGGTTAGAAGTTTCAGCAGATGCTACATCCTTCAGAGTGCAAAATCCATTTGCACACAATACCTCTGCAAGAGAGTCAGTCATCCCTGGAATCTTCATAAGTGCATCATGCCTCTGCTTCTCTTTCCGGGAGTACTCATCTTTACTCATAACATCAAGGTGCCATCCGGTCAATTTGCATGCTAAACGGACATTTTGTCCGTTTTTCCCAATTGCAATGGATAGAAATTCATCAGGTACAATAATCTCCATGGTTCTGTTCTCTTCATCAATAACCACTTTTGAGATCTCAGCAGGAGCAAGGGCATTGCATACAAATTTTGCCACATCTGGGTTCCATTGCACAATATCAATTTTTTCACCTTTAAGTTCCTGTACAATGCTTTGAACTCTGTTCCCTTTCATGCCTACACATGCCCCTACCGGGTCGACATCAGAGTCAGAGGAGGTGACTGCCACTTTAGAGCGAACTCCAGGTTCTCTGGCAGCACCTTGAATGGTAACAATGGATTCTGCAACCTCAGGTACCTCGGAGGCAAAGAGTTTGACAAGAAACTCTGGATGAGTTCTTGAGAGAACAATCTGGGAGCCTCTTGACTCTTCAAGGACATCAAGGACATAGGCACGGATACGGTCTCCTCGTTTGTAGTTCTCTCTTGGCATCTGCTCCCTCAGGGAGAGTACAGCCTCAGCCTGCCCGAGATTGACAATTATATTTCCCCTGTCAATCCGTTGCACTATGCCATTTATGATCTCACCTTTTTTATGGATGAAATTCTCATAAACGGCATTTCTTTCTGCCTCTTTCATCTTCTGTATGATGACCTGTTTGGCAGACTGTGCAGCAATCCTGCCAAACTGCGATGTATCAATTTTTATACCAAGACTGTCGCCCTCTTCACATTCAGGATCGTATTGCAAGCCATCTTCAATGGTGAGTTCCACTTCTGGGTCTTCGACAACAGGCACAACTTCTTTGAATTGAAACACCTCAACTTCGCCGGTTTTTTCATCGTAATGTACCTCAATATCAGCCCTGGCACCAAGCTTTTTTCTGGCAGCCGATTCGATGGCCTCCTTAAGGGTTGAGATTAATATCTCTTTGTTAATACCCTTTTCCCGGCTTACCTGTTCAATAACCCGTTTTACATCTGTAATAAGCATTTCTATTCCCCATGTGTGGATGAAAGTCTGGCTTTACTTATCTTATTATACTCAATTATTACTCTCTGCTGGTCAATGGTCAGGAAAACGTTCCCATTTTCAATACCCTCAAGAGACCCTTTGAATTTTTTTCTGCCGTTAATGGGCTCTGCAATCTCCACACGCACCTGTTTTCCTCTGAAGCGTTCAAAATCGGATATTTTTGTCAGGGGACGATTTGGTCCTGGTGAGGATATCTCAAGATTATATGATCCAAGGTCTTCAAGGTTTATATCCAGCAGATCCCCAAGTTGCCTGTTCATATAAACACAATCCTCAATTGTAATTCCGCCAGGTTTATCAAGATAAATTCTGACAATGGTTCGTCCGCGGTCAGAGACCCGTTCTGCATGGACAAACTCAATCTGTTCAGTTTGACAAAGCGGCTCTGTAATTTCTCTTACAGTCTCACTAAAAGAGCAGGTATCTCTCTCCCCCTTCACCATTCTTCCTCCTGACAATGTCTCAATCTTTCTGACAATCGTTTGTGCCGGGATGAAGTGATTTGCCGACACTCACAACAATAAAGGGTACCCCAATAAACAGAAAAACGGGCAAATGCCCGCTCCCTGATGCACAACAAGATAATTTAACCTTTTCTAAGACTGCCTCTGAAGATCAATGATCCAGATCAATGGAGCGGGCAACGAGATTCGGACTCGCGACACCAAGCTTGGGAAGCTTGTACTCTACCAACTGAGCTATGCCCGCACATGAATTTTATTTGCAAGATTAACCTAAAAAAAAAATATTGTCAACAGAAGTTTATCAGGCACAATATAAAAAATCTCTTATTAAAGATATTTTTTATATGAAAGTCTGGGGATACAAACTGGTGGGTACTCTGTAGAGACGCAAGATCTTGCGTCTCTACATGCGTCTCTACAACTTTCATGCTTCGTTGTGCCTGTCAGAGCATGGCCGTTATATGAAACCGTAGGGAGATAAAACGTGGAGATGGACTACTACAGTTTCATGCTCTGTTGTGACAGCTGGCTAGCCATTATCTCAGATCAGGGTAGATCTGCACCGTACTTTTCCATGATACGCTTTGAAATATCGGCATGTACACCACTGATTCGCTTTTCACTAAGAGTCTTTTCCCAGGAGCGATAGACTATTCTCATGGAGAGAGATTTCTTCCCTTGAGCCAGAGGTTTGCCCTCATACAGGTCAAATATAAAGGCATCTTCAAGCATAGGTTCACTCTCTTTAAATGCTACAACATCTGAAAGTATTGAACCAGCTTCAATATCTGAATTCAATATCAGGGTAAGATCTCTGGAGAGAGATGGAAATTTGGGAAGAGGGTGCGTTTTGCTCATGGCTCCGGTATGGAGAGCAATGGACAAAAGCTCCTCCATATCCATTTCAAATACAAAAGCATCCTGCTTGAGCCCAAAATTTTTAAGTATCTGGCCACCTATCTTCCCGGCAGAACCAATTGTTCTGCCGTTGGCCTTTATGGTGGCCCCCTGTCCCCTCTGATAGTAAGGGAAGTGCAACGGCTCTGCTTTCTCAAATATGGTTTCAGCTATGCCAAAGGCACTGCATAAACTCTGGACAGCACCTTTTATGTCAAAGAAATCACATGTTTCAGGTTTAGCATACCATGAGATTCTATTACGTAACCCAGTCCAGATTCCTGCGATCATCTCTTTTTCTATGGGCTGCTCCCCCTTACGGGTTGCTATAAAAATTTTACCTGTTTCAAACAGTCTCAATGAGTCAATCTGCTGAGAGTTATTGCGTCTCATATTTTCAAGCAGTCCGGGAAGCAGAGATGTCCTGAGTACTGAAAGTTCCTCTGAAATAGGATTGATAATCTCTTCAACAGAACGCCTCTCATCAGATGGGTCAAGAGAGAGATTGTCACAGGCTGCGGCTGATGTAAAGCTGTAATTGACAGCTTCGCTGAAACCAAATCCACTCATGATGTCTCTGATCTGCTCTCTCATAACAACTCTTGCAGCTGGCGTTCTCCCCTTGGAAGGAATCTTTGGAAAGCTTGTCTGAATTCTGTTGTAGCCCCAGAGCCTTGCCACCTCTTCTGAAAGATCCTCAGCTCTTGTTACATCCACCCTGAAGGGTGGAACCGTCACATAGAGGATTGCTTGCTGGTTCTGATCTGCACCATTTTTCTTCTTATCTATAGCACTCTTCTCATCACCACTTGCGACCTGGCGAACCTGAAATTGAACAGATTCAAGATGTTTTCTGATCTCATCACAGGTCAAGTCTGTACCAAGTCTTCTGTTGAGAGTGGCTGTATCCATCCTGATCTCAAGAGGAGTGTATGGAACCGGGTGTTGATCTATGATATCATTTAGAATGGTTCCTCCTGACACTTGAGCCATAAGATAGAGAGCGCGTTTGAGTACATCGCTGGTTGCAGCAGGATCAACGCCTCTCTCAAAACGGTGTGATGCATCTGTATTAATGCCGGAACGTTTTGCCGTTTTTCTGACAGAAACAGGGTTGAAGCAGGCGCTCTCTACAAATACTCTGGTTGTTCTATCCAGAATTTCAGAATTTTCACCACCCATGACTCCAGCAATACCAACAGGGCGCTCTCCATCACAGATCATGAGCATGTCAGGCTCAAGGGTGTGGGGCTTGCTGTCTAACGTTCTGAACTCAATAGCGTCCCCTGCCCGTTTCACCTCAATCCTCGATTTGGCAATATTGTCATAATCAAATGCGTGGAGAGGTTGGCCTGTCTCCATCATTACAAAGTTGGTGACATCCACAATGTTGTTGATAGGTGTAAGGCCAACGGAGAGAAGCCTCTCCTGAAGCCAGAATGGAGATGGTCCAACCTTGACATCAATCACCATCCCAGCCGTATATCTGGGGCATAGATCAGGATCAGATATTTCGACTGTGGCAAGATCATGGATAGATGGCAGAATACCTTTTACGGTCTGCCTGTTGCTGACAGAACTCTCATTCTTCTCATCTTTTTCTGAAGATTTGCATCTGTCTGGAAACGGAAGATGAAGTTCTCCTGCAGGATCACTGAATGCAGCCACCTCTCTGGCCAGACCGATCACGCTTAAACAGTCAGGTCTGTTTGGAGTCAGATCAACCTCAAAGAGGTAGTCAGAGAGATTGAGTGCTTCAGCAAGGAGAGTTCCAGGAGTCAGGTTTGAGTCAAGCTCCATGATACCACTCCTGCTTAAGTCAAGTTTGAGTTCCTCAGCACTGCAAAGCATCCCCTCTGAAACCTCACCGCGCAGTTTGCTCTTCTTGATCTCAAGATCGCCAGGCAGAATAGCACCAATCATGGCACATGGAACAACAATGCCAGCTCTTACATTTGGTGCGCCGCACACAATATTGAGTAGAGTATCTGTTCCCACATTCACTTTGCAGCAGGTGAGATTGTCAGCTCCTGGATGTTTCTGAATGTGCTCCACTCTGCTGACTACCACCTTGTCAAGGTATTCAAACCTGTTCACAAAGGAGTCCACCTCAAGACCTGCCATGGTCAGTTTCTCAGCGATTTCAGATGGGCTATATTCCACTGAAGTGTATTCTTTTAACCAGCTTAAAGTAAATTTCATATCAAAACTGCCTTAGAAAGCGCATATCGTTTTCAAAAAATTTCCTGAGATCATCTATGCCGTATTTTAGCATTGCCAATCTTTCAATGCCCATACCAAAAGCAAAGCCTGTATATTTCTCCGTGTCATACCCCACATTTTCAAATACAGCTGGATGTACCATGCCCGCACCCAGTACCTCAAGCCACCCTGTTCCTGAACAGACCCTGCAACCATCCCCTCTGCACATCACGCAGCGGATATCCACCTCTGCACTTGGTTCTGTAAATGGGAAAAAGCTTGGTCTGAATCTCAGGGCAATATCCTCATCAAAGAGCTGATGAACAAAGGTTGACAAGGTGCCCTTCAGATCGCCAAAAGAGACGTTTTGATCAACCATTAACCCCTCCACCTGGTGAAACATTGGGGTGTGAGTAACATCAGAATCACACCTGTAAACTTTACCAGGGGCAATTATTCTCACCGGAGGTTTGATTTTTTCCATGATTCTGGGCTGTGTTGGAGATGTGTGGGTTCGCAGGACAATATTTTCAGAGACATAAAAGGTGTCCTGCATGTCTCTGGCAGGATGATATTTGGGAATGTTAAGTGCTTCAAAATTGTAATAATCTGTCTCAACTTCAGGCCCCTCTGCAATATCAAACCCTATTCTGGAGAATATTGCAGTAATCTCTCTTGAGATCTTTGTGACTGGATGTAAGGTGCCCCTTCCAAGGACTCTTCCAGGCAGAGTTATATCAATAACATCACCATCATCTCCAGATGCAGATTCAAGTTTTGATTTCAGATCTTTAAATGCCTCTTCCAGTCTCGCTTTAAGAAGATTGGCACCCTGCCCGGCAGCGGGTCTCTCATCTACAGGAAGTTGAGTAATATTTCTGAGAAAAGAGGTCATGACCCCCTTTCTTCCAAGATACCTTATAACAAGACGTTCCAGTGAATCCAAATCTTCAACTATTCCAATTTCCCGGAATGCATCGCTCTCAATTTCCAGCAGAGTCTTGGTTTTAATTTCTTCTACTCTATTCATATTGTCTGTTTCCGCAACAATCTACAATCTTAAATAAAAGAGGCTAAAGCTTAGGATCTGATAAGGCAGAACTCAAGTTTAGCCTTGATATAAAACAGACTAAAGTTTAGCAGATGCAGCCGCAGCGATCTGGGAGAATCCAGCAGGATCACATATGGCAAGGTCAGCCAGCACCTTCCGGTCAAGCTCAACGTTTGCTAATCTCAGGCCATGAATCAAATTGCTGTATGAAAGGTCATTCATTCTTGCAGCAGCATTGATTCTTGCAATCCAGAGTCTTCTGAAATCTCTCTTACGTGTTCTGCGGTCACGATAGCTGTACATCAGCGCCTTGTCCACTGCGTCTGCTGCTGTACGGAACAGTGTGCCACGACAGGCTCTGAACCCTTTTGCCAGTTTTAGTACTTTATTTCTGCGCCTTCTTGCCTTAAAACCTCTTTTTACTCTCATATTCTATTGACTCCTTAAAGACTGCTGTAGCTATTTATTTACAGCAGTTGAGTTGTATTGCATTCTTAATTTAGTGATTCATTTACCTGCCACATCTCTAACCATTGGGAAGCATACGTCTAACTTCACGCATATCACTTTGATCAACTATCTGAGGCCTTCTGAGCCCACGCTTTCTTTTGGTTGTCTTTTTTGTCAGGATGTGGCTTGCGTGTGACTTTTTGAACTTATATTTTCCGGTTCCTGTTTTTGTGAACCGTTTTGCAGCAGACCTGTTGGTTTTAATTTTGGGCATTATATTCTCCTTAAAATACCATCGACTTTTAAAAAAAAGATAAAGATATGGTAGCACACCACACCTCAGAGGCATAATGCCACCATATCTTTGCTTTTTTTGTGAAATGTTTTTTTTGGTTTATTATTTGGATATTTTTTTAAAGCAAATCATTTTAGATCACATGGAGATATCCAGGATACCGTTTTTTTCAGAGCTTTTAACAGATTTTGCAGATTATCTTGGAGCAAGAATCATGGTCATTGTTTTACCTTCAAACTTGGCATGTTGTTCAACCTGGGCAAAAGCTTCTGTCATGGATGCAATCTTTCCAAGGAGATCCTTTGCCTGCTGCATCAGTGTTATCTCTCTACCCCTGAACATCATTGTTACTTTGACCTTGTCATTGTTGGCTATAAATTTCTCTATATGCTTAACCTTTGTTTCAAGATCATGGGTATCAGTTTTTGGTCTGACCTTTATTTCCTTAATCTGAGATGCTTTCTGCTTTTTTCTGGCCTCCTGATATTTTTTTGTAATCTCATATTTGTATCGGCCGTAATCCATAAGTTTACAGACAGGTGGTTTTGCATTGGGAGAGATCTCAACAAGATCCTGTGTATATTCAACAGCTTTCCGCAGTGCATCGTTAATTGACATAACGCCTATCTGTTCTCCGTCAGGTCCAATCACTCGCACTTCAGTGGCCCTGATCTCCTTATTTACATTTACTCTGTCCTTGTTACCCTGTTTAACTATCCTACACCTCCCATGCTTTCAGTCCTGTGATCATCTTAAATATCCGCTGTATTCAATTTTATTGTCAGTTACTCATTGTATTATCAACGATGAATTATATATAATTTCTATTAAGAAATGCAAGTAATATTTATCTCTTTATTGATTTGCCTGTTCCAGAGTGTACTGCTCAAGAGAGCTGTTCCTCCAGTATTGGTTGTCTTCTCTTGAAAAAAAACGTGCAAAAAGCTTAAGGCTCTCAGCTCGCAGAACATGAGGAACAACTGTTATGCCACTGTTCCGGTAGAGAGTTGGCAATCTCTCAATATCACATGAGGTTCCCCCTCCCATGGGATCTTCAAAGGCATATACCACCCTTTTTATGCCAGATAGTATAATGGCTCCAAAACACATCAGACAGGGCTCCATAGTGCAGTAAAGCAGACACTCTTCAGGTACAATATCAATACCTTTATGATGAGTGGTGACCTTTTCAAGGGCTCTTAGCGCCCTGATCTCAGCATGGTCAATCTCACCCGGCCGCTTGCCATGCGATGCTGTCCCTTTTCTTGAGCCGCTTGCAACTACATCACCATTAAAAATAATGACACAGCCTACTGGAAACTCCCCCTCTTTAAGGGCTCTGGCTGCCTCTGAAAGGGCAAGTTCCATATAACATCTATCTTCTAACAATTGCATAATGGTTTTCAAGCTCCTGTGAAAACTCAACTTTAGAAGGTTAACACTTTTTATCAGAAAGTTCTTTACAAAATTTGAACAGTATGCACAATGTTTTTTTAATTATTCACAAGATTGTAAGGCAATTTAACTGTTAATAGATAAAATTATTTCAGGCAAATCTTTGCTGTAACACCTTAGCGGGCTACAATTTATGACCATTACACCTCTGTCTATCTGCAAAAGCCAATCTATATGTGAACTCTATCAGGAACGGGAAAAAGAGTTTCTATCTGAGTATGGGTGCACAAGCTCAAATGCAGGGCCCCGTCTGAGAGAGGAGAACGGATGCAGTATCAGAACGCCGTTTCAGCTTGACAGAGACAGAATTGTCTATTCCAATGCCTTCAGAAGATTGAAACACAAAACACAGGTCTTCCTCTCTCCTCTTGGTGACCATTACAGAACCCGTCTGACACACACTCTTGAAGTCTCTGAAATAGCACGGAATATAGCAAGGGCCATGCGGCTTAATGAAGACCTTGCTGAAGCCATTGCCCTTGGGCATGATCTTGGGCACACTCCTTTTGGGCACGGTGGAGAGACAGCGTTAAAGGAGATATACTCCCACCACTTTTCCCACAATGCACAGAGTCTTCGTGTTGTTGATAAATTGGAGAAACGCGGAGAGGGGCTTAACCTGACCTATCAGGTGAGGGACGGCATTCTGAAACACTCCAAAGGGTTTGGCGAGATAATGCCTTCGGCCCCTGGTGTTACAGCCTCAACTATTGAGGGGAAAATTGTGAGGATTGCCGACATCATCGCCTATCTTAACCACGACCTTGATGATGCCCTCAGAAGCAAGGTGATAACTGCAAGTGAAATTCCTGATATCTGTAAGAGAGTACTTGGCACCACCCACTCTGAGAGAGCAAGAAACATGATGCAGGATCTTATCAGCAACAGCAGTGAAAGAAATGGAGAGTTTCTCCTCTATATGGGTGATAGAACCTTCTCTGCCATGACTATCTTAAGGCAGTTTCTCTACAATAACGTCTATCGGGCGCCTTCTGTACACCAGGAGTTCGTAAAGGCAAAAAAAGTTCTAATTGAGCTTTATAAACATTTTATGGATGATGTGGATTCTCTCCAGACAGAGCTTGAAAAGATGGAGATGGCCCCCTGGGATGCCGCAAAAAATCCTCTGGAACGGTCAGTTTGTGATATTATTGCAAGCATGACAGACCGCTATGCACTGGAACTTTATACCAAACTCTTCTTTCCGAGGCCAAGGGTGTGAACTACCGCTACTCTGAAGGGATAGGGGTTTTACGCCATTCTTATAAAACCATTTCTGATTTTTATCTCCCCTGATGATCTGTAAAACAGTTGATAAATCTGACAGAGTTAAATCTTAAATAGAACCAGCAAGGATATATACCACCACCATGAAAGAGATGGAGAAGAAGATATTTGATCGTCTGGAGCTGCTCTACAAGGCGATGGACAGCGCATGGGATAAGGCCGCGTCATACTATGGATTTCAATGTAATGGATGTGATGATAACTGCTGTGAAACAGAATTTTACCACCACACCCTTATTGAAAGGGCTTATCTTCTCCACGGTTTCAACCAGCTGCCTCTTCCCATTACCATTGCAGCCAGAAGAGTTGCACAGAAGGTCTGTACAAAAAGGGGGATTGCCGCAAGAAAGGGGGAACAGATAAGAATAATGTGCCCTCTGAACCAGGAGGGAAAGTGCACTCTTTACAGATTCAGACCAATGATATGCAGGCTTCATGGCATTCCACATGAGGTTTTAAAACCAGGTTGCTCTCCTGTTTTAAGCCCTGGATGCAGGGCTGGTTCTTCTCTTTTCAATGCAGCAGAATATATTCAATTTGACAGAACACCCTTTTATGCAGAGATGGCGGAAATTGAGAGAGAGTATTTAACCAAAGTGGTTGGCAGGTTGACCAGAACAAAACAGACTATTGCACAGATGCTTGCAAAATCTTGAAAGTTGTACGGAAATAAAACAGATAATGAATACAATACCACAGATAATAAGCCCGGATGGCTATATCAATGCCATTCAGGAAAAGGAGAAAGATGCAGATGATCTCAGCAACGATCCTGCAAATGAGAAGATTGATGCGATTAAGCCTGCTCAAAAACAGCTGCGACAGACCATAAAAGCCAGCTTCTATTTTCCTTCGGTTTCAGACTATATCAGAGGGGCAATTGCAGAAAAAAAGCCCTATTTTTTTGTTGGCAGAAGTGGAAACGCCCAGATTGGAGTAAAAACCGATCAGCTCAATCGACAGATAGCACCCACTGTTGAGCACAGAGATATCTACCTTGACGGTCAGATTCAGAATCTCAACCCTCTGCTGAAAAATCCACTGCATAGTGGAAATGTGCTCGAACTTTTTAAGAAAGGAGATGAGATAGGCAGAATCGTGGTAATGGATCCCGAGTTGAGAATCCATGATGTACGCCACTATCTTCATAAGCGCCTCTTTGTGGGCAAGGAGATAACAAAAGGCTATTATGAGGGGTTTGAAATTCATCAGGAGAGAGACTCTCTGACCGGAAAGCTGTGCGATTATATCACAATTGATCTGGAGCCGTTTCAGTACATATTTGAACCATATGCAATCAATCCATCCAGCATCAATGCTGTAATCAAGGAGGGTAGAAGCGCTCTTAGCAAGATCCGGTCAAGGGTTCCGGTTGACCTTGCCCATGAGGTACTAAAGCCGGGTGATCTGTTTGTCGGTGACATCAAAATCTCCTTAGGAGATGTGTATGCCATCATTGACGCTGTTGTGGAGCCGGAGGAGTTCTCTGTGGAACATCTGCCAGCAAGGGTTCTTGACCCTTTTCGTACCTTCCGTGACAGGCAGGTGGAGCTGTACCATTACGGCACATCAGAGATCCCCTTAAATGAGATTAAAATCAGAATCCGTTTTTTCAGAACCAGAAACCCGCTGACTGTCCCGTTGGAAAAGAGTAAGGTGAAAGAGGGTTACAGGCTCTATGATCTTCTTACCACTTCAGAGTTGAGCAATCTGTTTCTCTCAATTCACACAACCTCTCTTGGCATGATTCTCAATAAAGGCACTTTTGTTCAGATTCCCCGGGCGAGTAACCCGGAAGGAGAGGCACAGTTTGAAATCATTAAAAACGCTGTGGTGCAGAGTACCTCCCGTAAATCAGAGCTTGTCTCCCCTATTATAGGAAACGAGGAGTTCAAACAGAGCCTGCAGAAACTCTCTGTGCTTGGTGGGATTAACAGCCGGGTCTTTATCGCAGAGAGCAGCTACCCATCACCTGAGGTTATAAATGCTCTTAACAGAAGCGGCATCAGGACTTTCCTGATCAATTCCGGTACCCAGTCGTTTGAAGATGACTATGTGAAGAAGATGATAAAGCTCACCCATATGGAGCACTCTGCCTGTGAGTTTCTGCGATATGATTCGGAAACAGACAAGCTTTACACCTTTTATCACGGCTGTTTCATGGAGCCAGATGACAAGGAGAGATTTGACAGGGTGAAATACTGGTTTGCCTTTTACGGTTCCCACACTCAGGAGGCAGACAACTTGCTGACAATTGATCTTGTAAACCATCTTGCAGCAAAGCTTGGTGATGAGATGGGTATTGCCCATGGAGGTGGCCCGGGTCTTATGAAAGAGTCTAATGATCTGGCTCGCAAGCATAACATCATGAGCATTGGCATTGCTATTGATCTTGAGGGGGAGCGGCAGTTGTCCCTCACCACCTGTGACGGACTCATCAAGTACAAAGAGGGGCTCCGTCTGGCAAGACAGGATCACCTTCAGAAGCTCAGTAATCTGCCAATTATCAATACTGGTGGCTATGGAAGTTCTGAAGAGCTTGCCATCTCCATCACATCAATGAAGCTCCATGAAAATCCTCTTGCCCCGATAATTCTGCTTGATCCTGATAACCTGTGGGATCATGCTCAGAAGCAGACCATTGAAATTGCAGAGAGAAAATATGGTCCATCCTTTATCCCATCTCTGATCAAACCGTGTCGGAGTGCAGATGAAGCGGTCAGAGAGCTGACCCTTTTCTTGTCAGATCCTGATAACTGGTATAAAGAGAATAGGATTCCAGAGGAGAGCATAGAGATATCCAGGGTAAAATCACGACGCATCAGGTATGAGAGCCTTGGACAGAGTAATATTGAGGTGTTTGAGTACCCCAACCATAGATTGATTAGTTAGAACCAACCCCGACTTTATCAAATTGTGTTCATCTGCTCTGTAACAACACTCTTGAACCGATCAAACTCTATCTCCAGCTCTCTCATACCTGTTTTTACGCTATCCAGATCACCAGCCTTGGCTGCTTTTTCCAGCTTTTCCGCCACACTCCTCATAGCCTCTCCACTGACATTGGAGGCAGCTCCCTTTATGGTGTGTGCAGCCATATGAGCCTCTTTGAACTCTCCTGTTTCTATGGAGTCTGTTAACAACCTGATCTGATGGGGGATATCTTCAAGAAAGATCCCAAGCAGCATATCTGCCATATTTTTATCATTCATCACCCTTGACATCATATCTGCCTTGTCAAATATATCTCTATCCTCAATCGCGACATCAGGAGCTGCCGCTCTGGTTTGCGACTCCTGCGTCTGAGCCTTGATTACACTCTGTTCTGTTGAATCTCTTCTCTTACCTGGCAGCCACCTCTCAAGAACTTCGGCAAGGGATTGAGGAGATACTGGCTTGGTCAGATAGTCATCCATACCAGCTTGGATACACTTTGCACGATCACCTTGCATGGCGTGGGCAGTCATGGCAATAATAGGAATATATCTCTTCTCGGCTCCAGCTGATGGCTGATCGCTATTGAGGCTCCTCTCTGCCTGGTGGCCCATCTTCTCATGATTCAGTTCAAAACCGCGTATTTTACTGGCAGCCTCCAGCCCATCCATGACAGGCATCTGCACATCCATGAGCACAAGGTCATAGGGGATGGTCTCAACAGCCTTAACAGCCTCTACGCCATTGGCAACCGCATTTGCTGAAAGACCAAGTTTTTTGAGAATACCAAGAGCCACCTGCTGGTTTGTTATGTTGTCCTCAGCCAGCAGAATCCGTAAGTTGCGGTCAGCGAAGATGTTGGTAATCTTACGGGTGGCAATGGCTGTGTGACGGGTTACAATACTATTTTGCGCAGGTACACCTCTTCTTGGAGGAGCCGTTTCTGCCAATGCTAATGCCATTACCGATATAAGCTCATGGTATCTTAGCGGTTTGGTCAGATAGCCATCAAATCCAATCTCAGCAAAATGTCTGGCATCTCCTCTTCTTCCAATAGATGTCAGCATCACCATTTTTGTCTTTGCAATGCGAACATCCACCTTGATAGCACGGCCAAGTGCCTCACCGTCCATACCTGGCATCTGCATATCAATAACTGCAATCTGGAATGGATCCTGATCGTTGAGTGCACCATAAAGTGCCTTAAGTGCCTCAGGTGCACTCTCCACCTCTGACGGACGCATCCCCCATGAGATAAAACGGTTCATCAGAATTTCCCGGTTTGTGGTATTATCATCTACAATCAGTACACGCACGTTATGAAGATCTGCTGGCTTACTGGTTATACTCTTATGCTGCGGTTGTTCAATCTGCTTTTCAAAACAGGCTGTGAACCAGAACTCTGAACCTCTGCCCTCTATGCTATTAGCCCCTATCTTACCCCCCATTAACTCTGATAACTCTTTTGAGATGGCTAATCCGAGTCCTGAGCCTCCGTATGTCCGGGTTGTTGAAGCATCTGCCTGGCTGAATTTTTCAAAGAGAATATCTATTTTCTCTTCCGGTATTCCGATACCAGTATCGCGCACTGAGAAGCGTAGCATAACGCTGTTTTCTGACTTGGCCGACCTCTGCTCATTACCCTCTGTCTGAACATCAGAGGGTCGGGTCACCTCATCCTGTTCCGCCAGAGAGACTCGGACAACCACCTCTCCTGAGTGGGTAAACTTGATTGCATTGCCTGTGAGGTTGGTGAGAATCTGGCGCAACCGCCCCGGATCTCCACTTATCAGAACCGGAACATCTTGGTCTGCGGTACATATCAACTCAACCGTTTTATCATGTGCCTTGACAGCCATGGTTGAGGCAAAGTCGTCCAGCAGGTTGGACAGATCGAAATCAAGGATCTCAAGGTCAAGTTTTTTTGCCTCAATCTTGGAGAAATCAAGGATATCGTTGATAAGAGAGAGCAGTGATTCCGCACTTGAGCGGACAGTCTCAGCAAATCGCCTCTGTTCGTTGTCAAGAGCTGTATCAAGAAGCAGATCAGTCATCCCTATGACACCGTTCATAGGGGTTCTGATTTCGTGGCTCATGTTTGCAAGAAATTCGCTCTTGGCAATGTCTGCCATCTGTGCCGTGACTGCCATCTGATTGGCTGTGATTATTGCCTCTTCAAGCTGCTGGTTGGTCTCTTGAAGATCTCCTTGAATCCTCTTCAGTTCAGAGATATCAAGAAAACATTCAAGCAGTTTCTCCTCTCCATTCAGTTCAACCCTGTAAACTGACTTGAGGATCGGTACATGGCTGCCATCTATCTTCAGAAGCTCCCGTTCCGAGTTCTCCACCTTCTGGCCAAGGTCACACACAGGACATGACTCTTCACATGCAGGACATAACAGCAGGTGACACCTGTAGCCTATGAGCTCCTCAATTGAGCCACCGAAGAGTTTTGCTACATAGTTGTTTGCACGCTCTATGATACGTGTCACAGGATCAATTATGACCACCCCGGCAGGAAGAGTCTCCAGCAGCATTCGTTGCAGATTCTCATTTTCCAGCAGCTTTGCTGTCCGTTCAGAGACAACTCTCTCAAGCTCCTCACGACGATTAACGATCAGAGCTGTCACAACAGAGAGCACTATGGTGAGTAGCGCCCCTGTCACTGCACTGAACCAGCCTATCCAGACCCTGTGCCCGGGCATGAACTCTGGCCCGGCATAGGCTCTCATGGCAAAGACCTTACCAAAAGCAAAGAGAGGGATCGTTACAGAGAGATCTCTGTCAGAATAGTGTGATATATGTGGAAGAGAGGGTGTATTCCATGCAGGGCCATCTGCGCTATCGTGTGAAGTGGCAAATGTTTTGCCATATGTGCCATCACTGTGCATGGTTGAAATCTCTATGGTCACCAATCTGCTGTTGCCGACATTTTTCAACAGAGTTCCCATCTGCAACACTGCCATAGCAAATCCGCGAAGTGATTTTATCCCGCTATTGAAGAACAGCGGTCGATAGAGGAGCATTCCATACTGAGTGCCGCTCTCCTGCACAAGAAGAGTCGGGTCAGTGGCTGTCACCATGCCGGTTTTTATAGCCTCTTCAATAGCTGCACTGCGTACCGGTTCAGAGCCAAGATCATACCCCAATGCCAGCTCATTGCCAGCCAGAGGTGCTACTTGAAAGACAGGATAGTAACACTCTCTGGCTGTGGCAGATATCTCTCTGCCCTGCCCATCCTTCTGCCAGATCTGAAATCCATTCAAACCTGATGCCCGGGCAACCTCTTCAAAGTGTGACCTGTTTGCTGACAGAACAGCCGGTATCCATGCCCAAGCCTTTACAGCGCTGTTTTCAGTAAGATATGAAATAAAGTTCAGAAAGTCCCAGCGTGTGATATTCTCACTGTTTTCATAGAACTGTGCAAGGCTTTCAAGCTCAATCTCTCTCAGATTATCAAGTGCCTTGGCAATCTCATTGGTCTTGATCATTGAAAGCTGATTAAAGGCTTTATTACGCTCATATATCTTCTCCTGGTACATTGTATGGGTGACACAAGTTGTCAATACAACTCCAATGAGCGCTGCCATTGCCGGTTCAAGCAGCCTCATCCAGTGTGGAGGCGTGGCTATTGTTGAACGCCTCACAATAAGTGCTCTTCCTGTCATGAGAATCGCTATCAATGCAGAGGTGAAGAGTATGGGGGGGATGGCAGCACTGGCAACCATCTTTCTCCAGGTAGTGGCATCAATATCCACGCCAATTGCAGAGACCACTCTGTTGCTCTGATGGTCGGTTATCGGTACCAGTGCTGAGACCCATCTACCCCAGCGGTTGATGTATGGCCCTTCTGCAACTTCGCTGCTGCTGTCAAAAACAGTATGGAATCTCTCAGGAGCCTCATCATATACCTCACCAGGTGGTGAGTATTTTTCTGACTCTTCAGATGCGCTATCCAGAAAGAAGAAGATCTCTCCATTATCTTTTTTGCCAACCATATAGAGGTCGTGGCATCTGCTGTTAAGCTTCCTTCCAAGGGTGAACTGCCCCTTCAGCCTCAGGTAAGAGGGGTTGCTCAGGTCAGCCTCTGTCCCTGTCAGTGCCATCACTCTTTCAATATTTATATTTCTGGCAACTATACTCACCTGCTGAATGAGTTCCTCACGCATCTCTCTATCTCTCTTGGATGCTGCCCCCCATGAGAAGAGCAAGCCTGATATCAACACCACAACAGCAGATCCTGACAGCCAGAGAGTGCATGTTTTACTATCCCTCATATTTTTGATCCTTTTTATATGAAAGTCTAGGGATACAAACTGGTTGGTACCCGTAGAGACGCAAGATCTTGCGTCTCTACATGCGTCTCTACAACTTTCATGCTTTGTTGTGCTCTGTCAGGGCATGGCAGTTATATGAAACTGGATAATAGCGTCTTACCATCCAGCATGAGTCATCAGCCCTCTTCGTCAGGTGCATAATCTGGGTATAGCAGCTTAAGGCACTCAGGGCAGATACCGTGGCTGAACTCTGCTTCTGTGTGGTCATGGAAATATGCCTCCACCTGGTTCCAGTATCCCTTATCGTCCCGTATCTTCTTGCAGTTTGCGCAGATGGGTATGATACCACGAAGAGTCTTTATCTGAGCAAGTGCCTGGTGCAGCTCCTCGACTTTTGAGTTCAGAGCATCCTGCATCTCAACCATGCGCTGGCCGACCCCGACTCGGGCACGCAGCTCTTCAGGGTTGAATGGTTTTGACAGGTAGTCGTTGGCCCCGGCATCAAGCCCGGCAACGATCTCTGCCTTATCAGCCCTGCTGGTCAGCATGATAATGTATGGTGGATGGGAAGATTGCATGGCGCGTGTCAGCCGTAACACCTCCAGTCCATCCATCTGAGGCATCATCCAGTCCAGAATCACAAGTCTTGGCGCATCAGGCTTCTGAAGTGCATCCCAAGCCGCAGTACCATTGCAGGTCTCTACCACTTCATGGCCATTTTTTCTCAACACTCCTGCCAGCATGACGCGGGAGGTTAAATCATCTTCAGCGATCAGTATCCGCACGATATGTTCCTTTTGTATTTTTTAAAGAATCTCAGTGTTTTGTTTTCTAAAGCATCTCAACACCAAGCTTTGCAAGTTCTGATCGGACAGATGTCTGAAATTTGATTGATGCAACAAGGCGCTGACCGGAAAGTCGGCTGATGGCATATGCAAGCCCGCTTGAGATTTTGTCCAGACGCCGTTTCCGGTCAATCTGATCAAGGTCTCCTGTAAATATGATTTTTGTCCCCATGCCAGCACGGGTGATGATGGTTTTCATCTGGTGAGGGGTTAAGTTCTGGGCTTCATCAATGATCAGAATACTCTTCCAGAATGTGGTACCCCGTATATAATCAAGCGGTTCAATATCAATTTTCTTATCAAGAAGGAGTTTGTCAATCAGCTGTGCATTATCACTGTTAAGCTCCTTGAGTACTGAAAGATTCTGCCAGATCGGCCTGAGCCATGGATCCATCTTCTCTCTGATATTGCCGGGTAAGAATCCCATATTGTCAGTATCTTCTAAGTGCACCATGGGACGGGAGATGAGTATCTGTCTGTAGTCCCGTCTCCTCTCCAGCGCTGCCGCAAGGGCTAGGAGAGTTTTGCCGGTTCCTGCCCCACCTTCAAGAAAGATAAGTGAGAGATCCTGCCGGGTAAGCTGGAACAGAGCCAGAGTCTGTGGCCAGTTCTGAGGTTGATGGATAGCAGCTGCCTCATATTTATCCTCTTTTTCATCATCAGGGCCTCCATATGGACGGATGCCAAAAGCCTGTATATTGTTTGGCACTATGCAAAAAAGGTGATCTCTCCTGACAGCAACAAACTGTTCGTTCAGATTACAGGCATCGTCAGGTCTTTTAAATGTTCCTCTCCAGTCACTGACACAGACTACTCCCTGATTGATGGCAATCTCTCCATGTTTCTGCGAATTGTATGGAAAAGTGAAGCTCTTTTTGTCAATCTCACTGCTTCTGACCTCAACTCTTGGAAGATCTTTATCAGTATCTGTAGCTGCCTGATCCTTGTAGTAATCTTCAGCTTTGAACCCAAGCTCCCTGATCTTTATGCGCATCATGGAGTCCTTGGAGATCAGCTCAACATTTTCAAACTGCCTCTTGAGTGCATTGGCTGCGGCAATTATCTTGTGGTCATTGAGACGGTGCTCCAGAAACTCAATGCCGCTCCAGTCCAGCTCATTTACAATTTTCAGATATGGGGAGCGGTTGAGTCTTAGCGCTTCAAGATTACGGATGGCTTCACGTGCGTCAAAACCTACATCTGTTCTTCTCTTAAGCCCATCAAGCTCCTCAAGGACAACCCAGGGAATACAGGCAAGAATCTTGTTGTCAATCAGATGGTCGATACATGATGGGTCATGCACCAGAGTACTTGTATCAATTATAGCTGTTTTTTTTATTGTCATAATTTAAAACCTTTACAGATAGATGTCAGAAAAAAGTGATTGAATCGGAATTTACAAGGTTCTGTTCTATTTTTTCAAGCCTTTGCTTTTCAAGAGTGCTGATTCTGGATAAGAGGGATGATTTTAGCCGTTTGAGAAAAACATCACCTGTATCTGAGTAGAGTAAAATTTTGCGGATATGATAACCTCCAAGGTCATGGCTCACCAGCCGGATCTCTTCATCTTTTAAGAATTTGGTCACAAATTCAATATTTTTCTGCCCAGGACCGTTTTCAGAGGGGAAACTGCTGGTGACAGATGCTCCTCCAAATGCCTTGGCAATGATATTCTCTTTTTTCCCTCCGAGTTTCATGATTCCATTGATAAGAAGCTCCATTGCGTTGACCCCGTAACGGGCAGAGTCATTACAGTAATTAAGATCAGGTCTGCCCGGCAGAAGGATATGGTTCAGGCCCCCTATACGCTCCTGCTTTTCAAACAGGCAGACACCAACACAGGATCCAAGTACTGTAGTGATAATAGTTGGATGCTGTGTTATGTAGTACTCTCCTATTTTAAGATAAATCTGCTGAACTATCATGGCTTGCTTTTTTATCTTTAATTCAATCTCAGAATTGTGTTTTTCTGCATAGTTGCAGTACAGTGCTTGCAATGGCATCAAGTGGAAGAACCTTGTCCACTGCATCTTTTTTTATAGCCTCATGGGGCATCCCGAATACAACGCAGCTCTTCTCATCCTGGGCAATTGTAAAAGCGCCTGCTTCTCTCATCTCCAGCAGCCCCTGTGCACCATCATCCCCCATTCCGGTCATGATTACCCCTACACCGTTTTTACCAGCATACCTTGCTGTTGACCGAAACAGCACATCTACCGAGGGTCTGTGTCTGGATACCAGAGGACCTGATTTTACCTCCACGTAGTACCTTGCACCGCTCCTTTTGAGCAGCATGTGGTCATTTCCAGGGGCAATCAGTACCTGGCCTGGCAAAACTGTATCGTTGTTTACCGCCTCCTTCACAGAGACCTGGCACAAACTGTCCAGTCTTTTTGCAAATGCCTTTGTAAAGTTTTCAGGCATGTGCTGTACAACTACCATACCAGGTGAGTTGGGTGGCAATGCCTCTAAAAGTACCCTGAGCGCTTCTGTTCCACCGGTCGATGCACCCACAGCAACTATCTTCTCTGTTGTTTCAACCATGGCCCTGCTTGTTGATTTTGCAATAACCGCATCAGCCGTAAGTTTTGGCGGTACCTTTCTGAACTCTCGTGGTTTCTGAGCTTTGGATAGAGATGCTGCTTTTATGGCATCACAGATTCTGATTCTGGACTCTTCAATGAACTTTTTTGTCCCCATGCTGGGTTTCTGAATAATATCAACTGCGCCGTATTCAAGCGCTTTAAAAGCAGTAGCAGTTCCCTCTCCTGCAAGAGTTGAACAGATCACAACAGGGATAGGGTGCTGAGACATGATCTTTTGAAGAAATGTGATCCCATCCATCCTGGGCATCTCAACATCAAGAGTTATCACATCAGGAACCTGAATTCGCATCTTAGATGCAGCAGCATAGGGATCTGACGCTGTACCCATGATCTCAATCTCAGGGTCAGATGAGAGTACCTCTGCCAGAGCCTGTCGCACTAATGCCGAATCATCAACAATGAGAACTTTAATCTTATTTTTCATTATAACCCACTCTGTTGTTTTATGGAAATAGCGTAAAAATACGCCTCTTCTGGATACTGTTTAAAGGTTGAGCTTTACAAGTGCAAGTGCAAAGTAGAGCTCACGACTCTTTATGATAAATCGCATGGCCCATCGGTACAAGGGGTGTGTTATGGCAATTGAGAACTTCAGAGTGGCCGACAAAGAGATATCCCTTGCGCTTAAGGTGACCACATAGATTGCTGATCAGCTGCTCCTGGGTTGTTTTGTCAAAGTAGATCATAACGTTTCTGCAAAATATCACATCCATGGGTTCTCTGATTTTAAGATTGCTGCTTATGAGGTTGATCCATCTGAATTGAACCATCTCTCTTAACTTCGGGGCGATGCGCACAATATTTTTTTTTCTGTTTTTACTTCTTAAGAGATACCGTTTTCTCATCTCCATAGGCACAGGTTCAATCTCATCATGGCTGTAAACAGCTCTTTTTGCAATATCCAGCACCTGGGTTGATATATCAGTGGCCAGAATCGAAGGGTTCAATGATACCCTTGGGTTGAGCCTTAAAAATTCGTGCAGAATCATGGCAACAGTGTATGGTTCATGGCCTCTTGAGCAAGCAGCACACCAGAAGGAGACCCTGTTTGTGCCGTCGGAGCCAGATCGTTTTACAATGGCTGGCAGTGCATGTTCCATAAGAAAGGTAAAATGGTCAGGCTCTCTGAAAAAATCTGTCTTATTGGTTGTGATCTGATTTATGAATTGAGGGAGTTCTTTTTCAATTCCCTGCTCACTGAAAAGGTATTTGCAATACTCTTTATAGCTTTTAATGTTAAGGCTGATCAACCTTTTGTGCAGGCGTGATTCTACCATTGTTCTCTTGGCATCCGGCATCTTGATGCCGATCTGTCTATGGATAAAATTGCCAAGCTCTCTGAAGGTCTCAATAGAGAGGGGGGAGATGGAGCCATTTTGTGAGAAAGAGTCTGTCATAGATTTCCATTTTCAATGGATTGGTAATTGATATTGAGGTATCTGTTCTGCAAAATTTAATTTACCCTTATTAGATCTTCTTGTCAGTCATAAGTGCTCTGGTTTACCGCTACATATTGTGTTTAATAAAATATATGATATTGCATATGTGATATTAATAATGAGAAGTTATGATTCTCAAGATATAATTTAGAAGTGGTTCTATTTTCTAATTGGTTGTATCAGTATTTTTCAAACTCATCATCCAGAGAATCTTTTCCACTCTTCATACTATTCATCTCCAGATTGATCCCCTCTCCTTTAACGGTTCTGGGGACATGCGTGATGTTTGTGACTATTTTTTTTCTGATTCCACCACTCTTTGTACGGCTCTCTGAACCCCTTGCCTGACTTTCAGGATCTCTTTTCCCCACCCGTTTCTGTCCATCAGCATGAGACTCTTCCACCTTAAAGTAGTTGATCATATCAAGGAGGCTGTCAGCCTGGGACGAGAGTTCTTCAGAGGTTGCAGAAAGCTCTTCTGAGGCTGAAGCATTCTGCTGAATCACCTGGTCAAGCTGCTGAAGTGCCTGGTTTATCTGCGTGGCGCCTGAATTCTGTTCATTGGATGCAGCATTTATCTCCTGAACCAGCTCTGCTGTCTTTTTTATGTCAGGAACAATTTTTTCCAGCATTGTCCCTGCATTTTCAGCAATCTGAACACTTGTCAAAGAGAGATTACTTATCTCTGCTGCGGCACTCTGGCTTCTCTCTGCAAGTTTTCTTACTGCATCGGCAACTACGGCAAACCCTTTTCCATGTTCGCCAGCTCTTGCAGCTTCAATTGCAGCATTTAGAGCCAGCATGTTGGTCTGTCTTGCTATCTCCTCAATGATTGAGATCTTCTCTGCAATCGATTTCATGGCAATCACAGTCTTTGCAACCGCCTCGCCACCCTTTGCAGCATCACTTGCAGCCTGTATTGCAAGTCGTTCTGTCTGTTGGGCATTTTCAGCATTCTGGCTGATGTTGGCTGACATCTCTTCCATGGATGATGATGCCTCTTCTGCTGATGCTGCCTGCTCTGTTGCACCTTGAGACATCTGTTCTGATGTTGCACTCATCTCCTGGGCTCCAGAAGAGACATTGTCAGCTGTGGATCTTACATCCATGACAACCGCTCTTAAATCGGTAACCATTTTGGTCAGTGCCTGACCCAGTGTGTCTCTGTCTGAAAGCAGATTGACTCTGACAGAGAGATCACCGCCAGCAATCTTTTCAGCCACAGAAACAGTGGCTTTCAGGTTTCTGATCATGGAGTTCAGAGCCTGCATCAACTTATCTTTAGCTGACCGCTCCTGCACGTTGACCGTCAGATCCCCCTTCGCCATAACTTCTGCAACTTCAGTGACACTGTTCATAGCGTCAATGAGCAGGTTTAGATTATTTTTAATACTGTTAAAGTCTCCTTGATACTCTTCAGTGATCTTTGGAGGCAGATCTCCTGCGCTGATACGGTCAATATAGTTTGCAGCCATATTCAGAGGGCGGATGACAGCATCAAGGGTCTCATTTACCCCATTCACGATTCTGCCAAAATCCCCCTTATGTCCGGTTGCATCTGCACGGGTGGCAAGTTCGCCTGCAACAGCCGCGGCAGAGAGCATGGTGGCATCTCTGATAAGGGCGTTGATTGCCTCCACCATTCTCTGCATGGCAGCCTGGAGAGTGCCAAGCTCATCCCCTCTTGTGGTGTCAAGCAGAACATCTGTGTTGCCGACAGCTATCTTGTTGGCAGCTTCAACGCATGCATTGATTGGACGGGTGATGGCCCGTGTGATGAGCCAGGCCAGAAAGAGCGCCAATAAGATTCCCACAATAGTGACAGTGATGGAGAGCAGCCGGGTCTTACTGGCAATGGTGTCGTAGAGTTCGTCGCTTTTAATCGATTCCTCTTTCAACGATTCAAGAATTTTAATAAGAGGTATGATAGCTGTTTCCCTGATCTGATCTATCTGACCGTCCAGCTCCCGGACTTGGGCCTCATCGTCACCCTTGAGCAGAACAGGCAGCAGCTGTTTTTCAAAAAGATCAATGTAACTCAGATAGGCTGTCTCAAAATCCGAACCCCAGCCCTTCTCTTCAGCTGTGTCCATCAATCCTTGCAGCATGGTAATATCTCTTTGAGCGCTCTTTTTTATCTGATCAAGATCTTTTTGGCTCTTCTCCATATTCCTGTTGATAATGGCATCTGCTATTATCGTATAAACCTCACTAAACTGATTCATGACACCAAAGACAGCAATGGAGTCAGCACCCCTCTTTGCTCCTTCATCCTGAAGCTTGCTCAGTTCATACATCTCAAGAATCTGGTAAGCTGTTATGGCTGCAAAAATAAGAACCACTCCGATAAAGCTTACGTAAAGCTTTGTACCGATCTTCATATCTGCTATTTTCATGCTGAACCCTCCCTGTTTTTTTTCTCAATCAGTCGATCGTCATCACAGAGTTCTCAATATTTTTCAAACTCATCATCCAGAGGATCTTTACCATGGCTCATATCGTCCATATCCAGAGAGATCCCGTCTCTTTTAGAGCTTTTTCTGACAGGTGAAATGTTTGTGATTGCTTTTCTCCTGCTTCCTCCGCTCTTTATAGTAATTTCTGAACTCTTAAGATGGCTTTGCACCTCTCTCTTTACCCCCTTTTTCTGGACATCTCCATGAGATTGATCCACCTTGAAGTAGTTGATCATATCAAGCAGACTGTCAGACTGGGAGGAGAGTTCTTCAGCAGTTGCCGAAAGCTCTTCGGCAGCCGATGCGTTCTGCTGAATCACCTGGTCAAGCTGCTGAAGTGCCTGATTGATCTGCGTGGCACCGGAGTTCTGTTCACTTGATGCAGCATTGATCTCCTGCACAAGCTCTGCGGTCCTTCTTATGTCAGGAACAATTTTTCCAAGCATTGCGCCAGCATTTTCTGCAATCTGGACACTTGTCACTGACAGGTTACTGATCTCTCCTGCGGCAGACTGGCTTCTCTCCGCAAGTTTTCTTACTGCATCTGCAACAACTGCAAACCCTTTTCCATGTTCGCCAGCTCTTGCCGCCTCAATTGCAGCATTTAGAGCCAGCATGTTGGTCTGTCTTGCTATCTCCTCAATGATTGAGATCTTCTCTGCAATTGATTTCATTGCAATCACAGTCTTTGCAACCGCCTCCCCACCCTTTGCAGCATCACTTGCAGCCTGTATTGCAAGCCGTTCTGTCTGCTGGGCATTTTCAGCATTCTGGCTGATGTTGGCTGACATCTCTTCCATGGATGATGACGCCTCCTCTGCTGAAGCTGCCTGTTCGGTTGCACCCTGAGACATCTCTTCCGAACCTGAGGAGAGTTCCTGGCTGCCTGCTGCCACATTATCTGCTGCATTCTTTACTCCGCTGACCACTTCAGCAAGTTTTTTCACCATGCTTGCAAGTGCCTCCATCAACTCATCCTGATCTGAGCGCACCTTTACCTGCACCACAAGGTTTCCGCCTGCTATCTCCTTTACCAGCATGGCAACATTGCGAAGAGCATTTGTAAGGCTGTTGACCGCAGTGTATATAGTGTTGTAGGCATTTCTGACCCCTTCTGTATCTGAATCTGCCTGATCTGAGGTGAGTGTGAAATCTGTCTCTCCTCTGGAGAGCTTCATCATCCCCTCTGTCAGCTTTACTGTCTCCACAGCCTGGAAATCAGCCACCTTCTGCGCTGTACGGCCAGCCTGCTTTATCTGCGTCTGGTCAGAGACAACCTCTAATGCTCCGATCACCTTTCCCTGTCCATCTTTTATCGGCACACCAGTATATGCAATTTCAAGGTTTAAGTTTCCTGGATGTGCATCACTCTGGCTGGTGGAAATTCTGTTATCGTGCATCGCGCGATAGCAGGCGCACTTTTCCGTGCGGCAGTCAGACGTTTTGAAATGGTCATAACACCTGGTACCTGCCAGCTGCTCAGGGCTCTTCTCTCCAAGCCTGGCACCTATACTGTTTATGTACTGAATAGTCATATCCCGGTCAACAATCATGGCAGGGGCGGGCATGGAGTCAAGATGGCCCACAAGTATTCCTATGGTGCGGTTTACCCCTTCAATTATTTTCTTGAACTCTCCTCTGTGGTTGTCAGCGTTGGCTCTGACTGCAAGTCTGCCAACTGTTGCTGCCTCTACAAGAGATTCAGCATCAAGCGCCATCAGCTTTACTGCGGCTATGCTCTCCTTAAGGCTTCTGTTTATTCTGGTGAAATACTCTTCTGTTTCTCTGGTATCTTCATCACCTGCTGCTACAGATGACTCAATGTTGAGGTCTCCCTGAGAGAGCTTTTCAAGGTTGACAAGAAGCTTGCCCACTTCAGTTGCCTGGTAATCTGCCTGTTTCTGCATCTTTCGTGCTGCAATGTTTATGGCACTCTTGTCTGTTATCAGTTCACGCGCACCCACGATCTGCCCGGTTTTGTCCTTTATGGGGCTTGCAGAGTAGGATATCTCCAGATCAAGCCCGTTTGGATGGGCATCGGTCTCCAGGGTCACATCGCGTCCCTGCTGCATGGCCATGGCACACGCACAATCCTTGTGGCAATCGGAAGTCCTGAACTGATCATAACATTTTTTGCCGATCAACTGCTCCTTGGAGCTACCAATAAGAGCTGCGCCAGTTGCATTCATGTACTGAATAGTGAAATCCCGATCAATCGTCATCAAAGGGTTTGGCATGGAGTCTATATGAGAGAGAATCTCATCCATTGTTCTGTTCACCCCACTGATAAGAGTTGCAAACTCTCCTTTGTGGCTGGAGGGGTCGATACGGGTGGCAAATCTTCCCAGAGCTGTTGCGTCGGTAAGCATGTTGATATCTGTGATGATCTTTCTTAAGGTTCTGACCATCTGCTGCATGGCTGCAAAAAGCTGACCTGTCTCATCATTGCTCTTGACATTTATCTCCAGATCCAGTCTGCCATCTGCAAGTCTGTTGTTGATATCCACAGCCATTGCAAGGGGGCGGGTGATGCTTCGCATCACAAGCCACGCGATCACTGCTGCAAGGACAATAGCAAGAACCATCAAACCGGTTATCATCTTCAAGGAGGAGTGATAACTCCTGCTGGCACTCTGCCCTGCCAGAGCCATAAGTTCTCCCTGATGGTTGACCAGATTATCTGCTGCCGTGAAATATCTGCTCTGCACAGGCCGCAATTTGCTCATCAGATCCAGGATTCCAATTTTGTCTTCCCCTGCCTTGATCTCTCTGATGATCTCCTTTTGAACCTCAGAGTATCTGGCCCTGGCATCAACAACCCCCATAAGAATAGCCTTCTCTTCAGGGTCTTGAACGCTCTTTTCCAATTGAGCCAGCATCTTGTCCACCACATCACGTGAATCTTCTACCCGCTCCAGCTCACTCTGTTTCTCATTTACCTGATCAAGGAGCATGGCATTGCGAAGGGCTATTGCAACAATATTGAGCTGCTCTTTGATATTGTTGGCATAAACTGTCTTAGGCCACTGTTCACTGGTTATCTGATTTAATTTTGCGTTAAGATCCTGTAAATGGAATCCTGAGAATACTCCAGATACTACCATGATAAGGATAATGACGCCAAATCCCAACCCCAGTCGAACCCCGATCTTCATGTTGTTGAACATTTTGTACGTCTCCCTTCTGTTGGTTATTACTAACACTATAGATTTCCAGAAAAGTCTTTTCATCCAGCCCTGAGCTGAAGCTCCGGGCTATTTTTTACTCAAGCCCCCTTAAGGGGGCTTCATTTATGAGTTAGCCGGGGGCTTCAGCCCCACGGCGGCATAGTTCCAAAAAATATTTTTTGCCAATTTAGTTATCTGGAAAACTATAGTCAATAGATATTCAATACTTTTCAAACTCATCATCCAGAGGATCCTTGCCATGGCTCATCTCATCCATATCCAGAGAAAATCCCTCTCCTTTGTTAGCCTTTGCGATATGTGGAATGTTTGTTATCTGCTTTTTTCTGCTGCCACCGCTCTTTGTGTGGCTCTCTGAACTCTTTTGATGGCTCTCGATCTGTTTGACCGTCCCTCTCTTCTGCCCATCCCCATGAGAGATCTCCACCTTGAAGTAGTTGATCATGTCAAGCAGGCTCTCAGCCTGGGATGAGAGTTCTTCAGAGGTTGCTGAGAGTTCCTCTGATGCTGAAGCATTCTGCTGAATCACCTGATCAAGCTGCTGAAGCGCCTGATTGATCTGCATGGCTCCTGTATTCTGTTCACTTGATGCAGCATTGATCTCCTGAACCAGCTCTGCGGTCTTTTTGATATCAGGGACAATTCTCTCCAGCATCTGCCCTGCATTTTCAGCAATCTGAACGCTGCTGATCGACAGCTTGCTGATCTCTCCTGCGGCAGCCTGGCTTCTCTCTGCAAGCTTTCTTACCGCGTCTGCAACAACTGCAAACCCTTTGCCATGTTCCCCAGCTCGCGCTGCCTCAATGGCAGCATTGAGAGCAAGCATGTTGGTCTGTCTTGCTATCTCCTCAATGATTGAGATCTTCTCCGCAATAGATTTCATGGCAATGACTGTCTTTGCAACCGCCTCTCCACCCTTTTCAGCATCACCTGCCGCCTGTACTGCAAGCCTCTCTGTCTGCTGGGCATTTTCCGCATTCTGACCGATGTTGGCTGACATCTCTTCCATTGACGAGGATGCCTCTTCTGCCGATGCTGCCTGCTCGCTTGCCCCCTGGGACATCTGTTCGGATGTGGCACTCATCTCCTGAGCACCGGAAGAGACATTGTTGGCAGTGGATCTTACATCCACAACAACTGACTTTAAATTTGAGATCATGGTATTGAGTGCCTGCATCAGCCTGTCTGCAGAGGAGCGCTCCTTAACAGTGACAGTCAGATCACCTTTGGCCATTGTCTGCGCCACTTCGGTGACATTGAGCATAGCATCAATAAGCAGATTGAGATTGTTTTTAATACTGTTAAAATCGCCCTTATACTCTTCGGTGATCCTGGGAGGAAGGTCTCCTACGCTGATCCGGTCAATATATTTTGCTGCCACATTAAGAGGTCTGATCACAGCGTCAAGTGTCTCATTAACCCCTGCCACTATTTTACCGAAATCTCCTTTATGTTTGGTTGCATCTGCACGGGTTGCAAGTTCACCTGCCACAGCAGCTGTGGAGAGCATGCCAACATCTCTGATAAGGGAGTTGATCGCATCAGCCATCTGCTGCATGGCAGCCTGGAGAATACCGGTCTCATCCTTTCGTGTGGAGTCAAGCTCAACATCTGTATTGCCAGCTGCTATCTTCCTGGCAGCCTCAACACATACGTTGACAGAACGTGTAATGGTGAGGCTGACAAGAATGATGATCACAAACAGGAATATTCCTGAGCCGACAATGGCGATGATGGCAAGCATCTTTGCACTGCCATAGCTGTTTGCAGCAAGTTTGTTTCCCTCTGCTGCCAGCTTCATATTGTATGCCATGTGTTCTTCTATGGTTTTTGCCAGCACCCTGTTTGCTGGAATACCTTTGCTGGTCATTACCTCCCGAGCCTCTTCATTTTTGTTTACTCTTGAAAGAGGTAAAACCTCCTCAACAGCTCTGACAAGTGCGGACATTGCGTCACGGTCTGCTTCAAGCATCTTTTTGTCAGTGTCATCAGAGAGAAGTTTTTCATAGTCTGAGAGCCACCTGTTGGTAGTTTCCAGCGCATCTTTGATCTCCTGCTCGATATCTTGCATTGCTGTACTGTCTGTATTGAGAACATGGCGCAGGGCGCGGGCATAGTAACTCTTACCTCCATCCATAATGTGATACATTGCCTCAAGACTTGGGACTGTATTCACATTTCCGTAGTTGGCTTCGGTGTAAACCTGTTCCATGCTGACGATCAGATATCCGCCAACTCCTGAAAGAGCCAATATTGCAACTAAAGCAACCAGAATAAGTTTCTTACCGATTTTCAGATTAACGAACCAGTTCATTGTACCCTCCAAAGATAAGCTTAAAGAATATTAATGGAATCTATTTACAACATGGGTTAAGGATATCTGTTCTTTTTAAGGTCGTGTACTATTTCTATTTTTTGGGATTCAGTACTTTTCAAACTCATCATCCAGAGAATCGTCTCCTGAATTGACTCCATTCATATCAAGGGCAACTCCATCTCCTTTAGCGGTTCTGGAGAGATGCGCAACGTTTGTGATGGACTTTTTCCTGCTCCATCCACCCTTTGTCTGGCTCTCTGAACTCTTCTGATGGATTGCAGGGTCTCTCTTCGCCCCTCTTTTCTGGCCAGCACCATGGGACTCATCAACCTTAAAGTAGTTGATCATATCAAGCAGGCTCTCAGCCTGGGATGAGAGCTCTTCAGAGGTTGCTGACATCTCCTCTGATGCTGAAGCGTTCTGCTGGATCACCTGA
>Ga0209800_10000457_pt1 | contig 63325 bp, 66 predicted proteins | sample Higcelweek8metaG_FD_187174 | JGI IMG/M metagenome (GOLD analysis project Ga0209800, IMG submission 187174) | Freshwater pond sediment microbial communities from the University of Edinburgh, under environmental carbon perturbations - High... | ecosystem: Environmental > Aquatic > Freshwater >...
AGATTCTGAGTGTCAGTGTGTTCGAGAAAGTCGATATTTTACAATTAGTTACGAACTCTGCCGGCACGATTAAGGATACCCATACCTGTAACCAGTTGAATTTATTTGACTTATAACCGGACACTAGTGATTATGTATAATGAATTTACCCGAACGTACTTAACACAATTCGCTTTAACGATCAATACAGAGAAATTCATTAAAACACTCCATAATGAGCCACCGGAAACTGCAATTATTATTCTTGAGGGACTACTTAAGCATCATGAAAAGAAAGACCTGCATGAAACGTACTTTGGAGTACTTGACTATAATGCCGATTGGCGTCACTACATGATAGAGATTCTAAGAAAAGAGATCAAGTTTCATGAACTAAGAATTGCTCTTGAAAAAAACGAATCTAAAACAACGCCAAACATAGATACCGAGAAAAGAAGTAATGGGGTCTCAGAAAACGCACATGGCAACGCAATTGCTGCCACAAACGGGCAGGTAGACACAACCCTCGATGCTGCAAAAAAACCCGGAAGAAAAGAAAAATTATCAATGGATGTATTTAAAAAAGAAATATACCCGGATATGAAGAAGATGTTTCCTGATTCAAAACATGTTGCTGGAAAAAAAGCTTATTGTACTCAGATCGGGAAAAAATACGGAGTTTCAGAAAAAACAATACGTGACAAGTTTGATAAGTGTAATTTGGGGGAGTAATGTTGTGTAGTATGGTGTAGCTCCCCGTATTTTTCCCCCGAAAAAATCATTGCAGGTTTAAAGAGAGTACATGAAATCTCTTTAACTATCAGGATATACTGCAATGAACATACCTGCTCTGCAAAAGCCCGCCAGGTTGTATCTCAACCTTGATTCTCTTATTTCGTATTGCCTTGAGGTGTATGACCTTCCTGTCTCTAAAATCACTATCTATCGCGTGGTGAAAAGCGGAAGTTTGACTCCGAAGAAGGTGAACGGGCGTTTGCTTTTCCGTATTTCCGACGTTGAGCGGTGGATTGAAGGATCCTCTGAGAAAAAGGAGGATGCGTGATGAGTGTATCGAGATTTTATCGGTTGCGAGAAATTATCGGTGATCGTAAACAGGGAATCCCTGGCATTGTCCCGATCTCACGAGCCGCCTGGTATGCTGGCATAAAAGAAGGCCGTTATCCCAAACCCGTGAAACTTTCAGAAAAGACTTCCGCATGGCGGGCATCTGATATTGAGATGTTGGTCGAAAGACTGAGTAAGGGGTTGTGGAACGAACAGGTGGAGGAATAAAGCATGCCCGGAGTACAAAAGCCTTGCTGGGGAGGAGGGGCGCTCTATGAGTGATGTAAATGGTTCAATCGGGCCGCATGCTGTTCGGTTGCAGGAGGCGAGGAAAAAGCAGCACCTGAGCTGCACTGAACTTCCCTGTTTTCCTGACGACGCAATACCTGAAGAATTTTTCGATACGGTGCTGCAGTATATGCAAACGATGACAGATGCACCAAAGGAGTTCCTTTTTATCAGCCTGTTTATGACAACGGTAGCGGTTATTGGCAACAGGGTTTCGATACAGATCGGAAGTCAGAAGGTTAAGCCTAATCTCTATGGGCTCTGCCTTGCCGGATCGACGGTTGGCAGAAAAACGACGGCGGTATCGTTTTGTACCAGGTACCTGAGATCGACCGAAGAGGCGTTGCAGGATGAGCAGGTGAAATTCCGGATGCCTGATTCGGGAAGTCATGAGGGGTTAATGGATAGTATGCGGGAGCCGCGGATGTTGACGAAGTTCGAAGGTAAGGGGGCGAATAGGCAACAGATTGAGGAGATGGAACAGAAGGAGGTGATGAATTCGGGTATTGCCTGCTACAGTGAGTTTGCGAGCTTTCTTGACAATCTCCGGAAGGATTATAACAAGGGAATGGAGTCGTTTATTCTTGATGTCTATGACGGGAACAGCCATACGAGACAGTTGAAAAACGAGCAGTCATTCATTAAGGATCCCTGCCTTTCGATTTTCGGCGCTTCTACCCTGACACAGTTTCTCCAGAGAATAACCGAGAATGACAAGCATAGCGGCTTTCTGCAGCGAATATTCTATTGCTATGTGCCGGAACAGCGAAAAAAAATGCGGTCGCTGATTGAGAATAGCGAGCCGGATGAGGGAATGGAAGCGTTGATAACAAACGCCCTTGTGAAAATATTTCGGACGGCGAGTCTGATTGAACAGCATGGCATAAAGATCAAGCTGTCAGAAGAGGCTGCTGCAGTGTATCAACGTTCTTTCGATAACGAACAGGCTGAGCTTGCGGAAATCGGTAAAAGCGACAGTGAGTTTTCGGGGGTGCTGATGGGATATCATGGCCGTCTTGACATGATGAAGTTCAAAGTTGCGATGGTTTATCTGGTAGTCGAGACGGCTGATCGGAATGTTGATGTATGCGCCTTGCGTGCATTGCAGATAACGGGCGAGATGATGGAGCGTGCTGTGGCACTGATCGGGTATTTCTGGAAAACAGCGGGTTATTTGCTGATGAATCAATTCAAGTTTACCCCTTATGAGCAGAGGATGAAAAGAGTGATGGATATTCTCTCGAAGCATGGTGGTGCAATGAATCGGAGAAAACTGCTGCAACAGACCAGGTGGACGGCAAAGGAGTTTAATGACGTTATCACTACCGGGATAGAAGCGGGCTTGATTGAAATGCCTGAGGAGAAACAATGTTCGGGTCAGAAGGCTAAAATGATCAAACTCAAGCAACAGTAGCGTCGAACACCTTGAACACCTGAAGCCTTTATGTATAAGGGAAAAGACGTTCAAGGTGTTCGAGTTGATTATTCTTAAATGGAATGGAAAAACAGGTACAAGAGTCTTCATATGCGGATGGCCGGGTGCTGGTGTCGTTCAGTCGGAGGATGGCTGAGGGGTTCCGATCTGAAAGGGTGCTGTTCGATAAGATCGAGGGACTTGTGCGGTTTCGGGGGAATTATTCGGCTACGGCGTTCCGGGATGGGTACCGGGATGGTGAACATGCGTTGCCGGGTCAGGAGTTGGTGATTCTGGATTTTGATGGTGGGTATACGATTGGTGAGGCGATGGTGGATTTTCAGGCGTTCGTTGGAGCGATTGCGACGACAAGGAATCATATGAAGGCAAAGCATGGTGTTGTGGCGGAACGGTTCCGGGTGTTGCTGCCGGTGAACCGGCCTGTAATGCTGGATGTGGAGGGGTTCAAGCTGATGATGACGGAGGTGATGCGTTCTTATCCTCAAGCGGATCCGGCTTGCAAGAATATTGACCGGATGTATTACGGGTTTCCGGATGCGGAGGTGTTGTTTCTGGAGGGGATGCGTTTGTTTGCGTGGGAGCCGTTTTACCGGGCGGCCTTGATTCGCAGGGCTGATGAGGAAACGGATCGGCAGCGCTGGAGAGCGCGGGAGGCTGTGCCGGGTGGCGGCCAGGGTAAAGGGTATGAGACGTTTTTCAGGAACAGTTTTGTTCCGGGTAACCGGAACGTGACGCTTTACCGGCTGGCGTGCTGGATGCGGGATGAGGGTGTTTCGGATGTTGCGGATCGGATAGGGCGCATGAATGCGGAGTCCGGATGCCCGGTGGAACATGCGGAATTGAGCGGCATTATGCGGCGGGTGTTGTAGTGGATGCAGGATTGAGTGTGCTGGTGATGTCTTCGAGCATTCTATTGACGTCGAGGAGTTCTTTCTGGAGGTCGATGACGGTGTTCTGGAGGGCACGGAGTTTGTCGGTGCATTCGTGCAGTTTGGCGATGACTTCGGGATCGGGTCCGGCTGGGATGGGTGAGAATCCGCGTTTGCCATAGAGGACGTAGCCGACGTCGATGCCGACGGCTTCGAGTCTTTCGCGGAGGATGTTGCCGATTCGGTGTTTGCCGCTGACGTATGCGCTGAGGTAGGTTGCGTCGCTGGTGCCGATGGCTTTGCAGAGGGCTACCTGAGTATTGAATTTCTTTTTGACCTCTTCGCGAAGCCGGAGGGCTTCTTCCCTGTATTGTCCTGTAATGGCCATATGTTGTTGAAATAGTGTATATTGCCAATAATAGAAAGTTCTATCTATTTATTATGATAAAGATAGGAAAAGATTACGAAAGATAAGCAGAGATAATGTTGATGAGCGGTGTGGTATTGATAGATCTTGTTGTATTTCCCCATTTCCGCTTATAAAAAGAGGGGGATGTGATGCCGGCGGCGAAGATTTCTGAGGATAAGATAACGGCGATACGCTCAGCCCTGGAGGATGGGCATTATCGGGAGGTTGCGTGCAGGCTTGCGGGGATCGACCGGAAGACGCTGTTGAACTGGCTGAAGCGGGGCGAAAGGGAGAAGAGCGGATTGTACCGGGATCTGTATCTGGCTGTCGAGCAGGCTGAAGCGAAGGCTGAGGAGTTTCATTTGAAGAACATCAAGACAGCTTCGGCGAAGAACTGGTTTGCGTCGGCGTGGTATCTGGAACGGAAGCATCCGGAACGTTGGGCGAAACGGGATCCGGGGCCTGGGGATGACGGGCCTAAGGATGAGGTTGTGGTTATTGGGTGAGCGTTATCCGGCCTTCATGCCCGAACATAAAAGTAAGGGGTGCGCCGGTTGCAGGACTAAACCGAAGCCGGCGAACCCGAAAAAACCACCAACCTTAAAAAGTGCCTGCGATCGGCGCGTCCCCTTGACTGCCGGGTTAGCCGTTTGGATTGCTGCGCTTCATGTTTGCCAACATTTTTTCATTGACCTTCATGCGTGTTTGAAGCTGCTTGGCAGAGAGCTTTCTTTTGTGCATGGTGTCAATCGAGAAATTGTATTCCCATTCGTTGATCCACCTCTTTTCGTAGGCGTGTTTTATTGCTTCAGCGTTTAGGGACTTTTGATTGTCTTTCCGGACGCGCTTTACTGCTTGGAAAATTAAATCGGATGGTAGACCGATGAATTTTTTAACGCAGCAGTTGCCAACAGAAGCAAACTGAGTGTTCAGTTTATTTTGCAAGACGCAGATTTCAATAATTGGAAAGTGGCCGCAAAGGCAAGTTTCAGGTTCATCAGCTTCGTATATTTCGTCCAGCTTCCATTCGAGTTTTGCAATGTCCCAAACCTTCGATTCGGATCGCTTAAGAATCTCTTCTGTTAGTTTGTATTCGGACATGTCTGTTCCTTAATGGCTAACGCCCTACATCAGCCGCCCCTCACCGAAAACGCCTCTCCGATAACAACTTGAAACTATCAAAAAACTTTTCTTCTTTGCAATCAAGGCGTAGGTGAGGATGCGGCTGCATGCAATTGTTAGCCGTTGTGAGTAAAGTTGATATTGTTCTCGAAAAATCGGTTATAAAAATCCGGAGAATTCCGCTGGCATTGATCGAGGCAGAAATGACCATTCTTCAGGATATCCCAGGTATTCTCAGGTATATCCAATCTTTCGCGCATTCGATAGACGAAGTAATCGAGAATATATATGTCGTCTGGAACAATCCAAGCGTACCCCCCATCTGTATCCGTTAGGCACACGGGGTACCGAGCCTTCTCGTAAAATGGTGCAACCTTCTTAAGAATAATTTCGATATGTCTACCATTCACGAAATCGTCCTGATCTGAACTCCACCTGCGACAAATTTCAAGTAGTGAATCCAGAGCATGAGTAGGTGGCGGGGATTCCCCCATTGCCTTGATATACGCTTTTAGATAATTCTCGACGCATTGATAGGCAGCAAATAAACTATATTCGATGATGAAATTCAGGTAAAGAACGCGAGCAATGAAATAGTGGTGATCTGCCGCTTGGACAAATCGCCAATCTTCAGCGGACTCAACTGCACTAGTAAATTCACCTCGCGATTTTCGTCGCGTCTTCGGGACATTCGCTGCTTCTGTGTCGACCAAAGGATCCAAGAAGTCGAGATACTTTTCGATGCTGCTTACTGTTGTGTTTTTCATATGGGAGAAGACTTTTTTCGGCTAACGGCTAACAATAAATAGATTGATCCGCATAAGCTGCGGATTATTGAATTACAGCCCATATAAGACGCAACATATTCAGGCCTCAAAACGCCATCAAACTCTTACTTTGAAAGAAATTAGCTGATGTATTGCGGTTTATTCGTGCGTCTTATGCTGATCCGCATAACAATACTTGCCTTGTCTCTTTTTAGAAAAGAATACGAGATAAATGTACTCAGGAAATCGGTGTTTTCCGCTGTTGATAGCGTAATTATTTGCCGATTGGTTGGTAGTGGAAGGAGGATTCGGGAGGTGTCCGGGGAGGAGAGCAGGGGCGGGTGCCCCTGCTTTTTTTGTTTCAGTTGAAAAGCCCTTCTTGCCTGAAGCTGAAGTGGTTGCCGTTGCTGCCGATGATGACGTGATCGAGTAGTTCGATGCCGATGATGTCGGCTGAGCTGCGGATTTGCTTTGTTACGGTTTTATCTGCATTGCTTGGTTCGGGGTTGCCGGATGGGTGGTTGTGGACCATAACGATTGAGTAGGCATTGGCCAGGATGGCACCTCTGAAAACTTCGCGCGGATGAATGAGTGACGCATTGAGGGTACCGCGGGAAACGAGCTGCGTGCCGGTGATGTAGTTTTTGGTGTTGAGGAAAAAGACGTGCAGTTCTTCATGTGGCAGATCGGGCAGGCCGATGGTGTTGCAGATGCCGCAAATATCGGCGGCAACAGAAATTTTTTTGTTGTCGTACAAAACCTGCGACTCACGCACCAACCGGACGCCGTAACGCGGGATGAGCGTTTCTTTTGAACCCATTGCTGCAGGAGCGCTGCCGAAGAGAGGGAGGGTGTTTGCCATGGTGGTAACGATTACGTTTGAAAGCCATTCCCGGGGGGACAGCGGCCTCCTGAAGCCGGGCAAACTTTTGCTGCAAGGGGGAACAGTGAGCTGCACAAACGAAGAGCGGAAGCGAACGGCCCTTGCGGAAAAAGGCAAACCAGCTTAGTTTTGGCAGTGCCCCACGGGGATGAGTGCCCAGTGCGCGGAGCGCCATGCCTGAAAGCGAAGCGGACTCTGAAGCGAAGCGCCAACGATTTTCAACGACGCCGGCGGGACGCTTGCTTTTCTCTCGTTGCAAGCGGCATGACGGCGGCGGTATAGCGCTGGGTTGAACAGATGGCGAAGGGCTGGCGGGATGCTTGCCCTTTCGTTTTTTTGCAAGCAGCATGACAGCCCGAGCCCGGCGGCTGGCGGGGTTTTTGCGTTTCTCCCGGCATAAAAGCATGACAGCCGCCGAAACAGCCAGTGACTGCGCGGCGGTATAGCGCCCGGATAAGGGAAGTACGCAAGCAGGAGCGGCGTCAATGCAACGACCGCAGTGTGCGTGCGCTTTTCTGCTGTTGCGCACGTACATGGCGGGTATGCCTGATGTTTTCCACTATACAACAGACCGGAATGGCAAGAGCATGGGTTGCACGGAAGCTTTGGCGGGACGCTTGCTTGACCCTTTGCAGGCGGCATGACGAAGCTGGAGAGCAACCGTTGCGGAGTGCATGGCAGCGAGATGAACGGAGCGGGAAAAGACCAGACGCCAAAGATGCGGTGGCCCGCCCTATGGTTGCTTGCATAACTCGAATTATGTAAACCCCTGGGCGGCGAAGCCGGCTGTACACAGCTTTACATAATTGCAAGTTATGCACCCCGAAGGGGCTTGACAACCCCGACTACCGCCAAATGGAATGATAGAACGTGACAGTAAGTCTTCCGGCGTCGCGGGCTGGCGGGGCTTTTGCATGCAAAGTGAAGCGAAGCGGAGCGTAAGGCATGACAGCACGCGGGAAGCCGGAAGGTATGATTGAGTGAGAGCGTGAGCGGGAACGGCCTGTATCGGGAGCGTGGCACGGAGCCGGAGCGTTGCGCATCCGCTTTTCCCCTGCTGTTGGGGTTGCGGGTGCGCTGCGCTTTGGCGGAGGTTTGCCATGCGGCGTTTATTTTTCCCTGGCAAGCGAAGTGCGCAGATAGATGGGGCTGTTCATCTATCGTTTTTTCGTGCCGAGAGCCGTTCAGGCCGAGGTTTTGCTGTGGAGCGACAGCGGAGTCGTGCTCTTGCGCGCTCTTGATGAGGGGTGGGCTCTTCTCCCCTGTTTTTTCTTTCCGTTACTGCTTCGGGGTGTTGCGATGGTTCACGGCGCTGGCCTGGCGGGCGAAGCTGGGTCAGGCCGGCTGACGGGCTGCGGTGTTCGGGGCGGCAATGCGGGCTACTGCCCGCCACGTTCTTTGTGCGCTGATTGCTGTTTTCTGCGACAGAGCGGAACGGTATGCATGGAGCGTTGTGGAGCGAAGCGTAACGGTGCGGAATGCAGGGAGTGAAGCGGCGGAGTGGACAACTGCATTGAGCGCCTTGCTATCATTGCAGGGGGTTGGTAGCGGCAAAAGCAAGGGTTGTGCGGAGGCTTTGGCGGGGCGCTTGCGTTGAGTTCGGCAAGCGGCATGACAAAGCCGGAGGGCAACCGTTGCGTTGTCACATGGGGGCGTGATGCTTGGAGCGGGATCGGGGTGCTGGTGGTGGCGTTGCTGTGTCACGGGGGGCGACTTGCGGAGCTGGCGGAGCAAGTCGGCCATCCGGTCGGGGTGTTCGGGACTGGGGTCGCCAGAGGTCAGTTGTCATACTGCAGGAGTTGAGAGGATAACCGAGAGTGGGTGTCATGGAAGCGCTTGTTGCGCACCCGGAGCTGGAGAGCTAAGCGGCTGTAGTGAAGCGTGGTTGCTGGTTGCTCATGGGGTCGGGAGAGATCGGAGCGGAACGGAGGCTGCGTGCGCGGAGGCGTAGGGGCGTAAAACAGGCGCTGCATTGGGGCTGCCGTCTTCGGGGTTCGGCAGCGGTGGTAGCGGCAAAAGCAAGGGTTGTACGGAGGCTTTGGCGGGGCGCTTGCCTTGAGTTCGGCAAGCGGCATGACAAAGCTGGAGGGCAACCTTTGCGTTGTCACATGGGGGCGTGATGCTCGGGGCGGGGTCGGTAATCTGGTGTTGGTCTGCGTACCAAATGGGAATAGGCTGGATACAGAAGTAAGCTTGAGGTGCAATATTCTCGAAACGTTTGCCCTGGCATTTGCAATATATGGCTAACTTTCGAAATAACTTCTTGCTCCGGCCCACGTTGCTGTTTCTACCATGTAACCCAATAACATCGAGCCATATTGTTCGAAGATCTCTTGTTTTGATTCAAGTTTGATAATGCGATGCCGGCATTGCCATTGTTGTACAAGAATATTTTTGCGGTCTTCGTCAAGGTGCATGATCGCATTGCGAGCAAGTGCATCGAATTCAAGTGCTGCGGGAAAATACGGAAAGTCGGTGTACTCAGGCCCATATTGTGTTTGATATTTCAGTTCCTTCCACCATTCTGGAGCAAGCATACGAACATGTCGTAGTAGTGGGCACAGAATCCGCGTTTCTTCACGTGTCATTCATACGGTCAGCGGTATGAAACGTTGGGGTTTTCGGAGCTGCATCTGTATCACCCGATACCGAACTTTGATGCGAGGTAGAACGCTCGCCTAACCACTGAACCCCCAATGTTTTATGACCGCTTGTTAGCCACATGTTAGTTTTTCTAAAAATTTTTCCAAAGCAATTCCAGGGTTATCAATATCTGAATTAATGGTGTCAATACCCCAATTCTCAAGGATTTCTGCTTGGATCGGGTTGTATTTAGATGCAAAAAGATAAGATTTAGGACGTTTCATACCATTTCCATGATTATCCCAAAGCGTTGATAATTTAAAAAACAGCTGTCTAATATTAATATCACTTAAACTATAGCCAATAAAAAGGACTGACTTTCCTAATACATCAGAACGCAACTTAATATCGAGAGGAGATTCAAATTGCAATCGCTTGAAATAACTTGTTTCATCAAGTACTATTGATTCATCATCTGTAAAATCACCATGAAACTTAATAATCTCTTTTAGTCTATTGTCAATTTTAGATATATCACTTACGGAAACTATTTTATTGTACTTTACCTTATAATAGTCATGTGCGTATTCCAACCAATTCTCGTAATTCGTTGTATAAATAAGCGGAAAGTTTCCGTTTGAAATGTATTTATGAATAAGAGATTTGGATATATCAATTGTAGATTTATGCCACTCTTTATCAAGCCAGCTCCTTAATTGGCCAAGATTTCCATATTTAAGACGATAGTACTCTGCTAAGGCCAAAAAATCTCCATATGTTTTAAATACTTCTGAATCATAATCAAGGTCTTCTGCAATCTTATCAATTAACTTAGACCAAGTAGGGATTCCTAAATTAGCAGATACACCTGCTCCAACAAACAAAATTACTCGCCCCTTTTTATATTCTTCTATTAATTGCTTCATACAGTTTTAATTATATGATTCTTAAATTCAATCAATGCTTTCTTTCGCATTGAAATATCGTTTTTTCGGTCTCCCATTTCAGCATAAGTTTCATTCTCACCTTTGGGTTTAAAAACACAATCCCATTGAAATTTCGGGTCTCCTTTAGGAATGTTAATTATTTCACCTTCCACTTCGCCTTCAAAAAAGAAAAGCTTTTTCCCGTCACAATAGCCAATCACTGTCTTAGCTATTGTCTTCGTATTTGACAAATTGCCAATTATCTCACTGAATTTTTCTTTTTGTAGTTTATCCCAAAAAATCTGAGTCAAACCACTTGGAAAATCATTTAAATATTCAATGTATAATCCAGTGTGTTCTACAAATAAAGGTTTTCCAATTGTCTTAAAAGCTTTAAGTAGTTTATCCTTTACTAGATTTTTAACATCAAGCGTCTGAAGTTCTTCTATCCTGAAATCAAATGGAATAATTTTTATTCCATCTTGCTCAAGTATTTTTTGAGTCTCCTCAATTTTATATTTATTTCCACTTACAAATCTAATTTCCATGATTTTTTAAAAATGTATATTTCTTTTGCATTTCGAACATGTTATTTACTAAATCAACTCTATTGGTTTCAGTTATGAAATCAAAATAGTCATATGATAATGATGATTTATGAATCGAAGGGTTATCTGAGCAAAGCACAAAAGGGATGTTATTTTTAATAAATGTTTTTACCGGGTGTGTATCTTTTGCTTTAACAGCACCAGTTCTCCTGTTACTAATAGGACAAATCTCGATGCATATATTATTTTTCAACAACAAATCCATTGTTTGTTGTGATTGTTCAGCAGCAGCACCATGACCAATTCTGTCTGCACTATATTTATGAATTGCCTCTTCAATATTCTTATAATTACCTGTTTCTCCTGCATGAATAGTTATGCTTAGACCAAAGTCATTTTTAGCAGACTTGAATTTTAATGCTAAATCACTTGACACCTTAACATCTTCATCTCCTGCCAAATCAAGCCCTACAATCTCTGATGGCCTGCCTAAATTTTCATAAGCTCGAAGTAATTGTGATAAAATAACTAAACTATATTCTCCCCGTGGTATTGTCAGAATTAATCCATAAGGAATTTCAAATTTAACCGAAGCTTTTGTTAATTCTTCTATCAATATTGCTAAAGTATCTTCAAGATTTTTTTGGAATAATAAGGATAGATATATAACAGAGCTTCTCAACTCAATAAATTTTACATTATCTTCCTTTAGTTTAACAAAGGCACTTTTAATAAGTATGCTTAAATTATCTCTTCTAGTAGGTATCAATCTTAGAATGTCCCATGGCTTGAGATAATTTATTAAAGATTTTTTATACGTTAATACATTTAAATCTTTATCTAAATCAAATCCATGTGGAATATCTAGGTTTTCTTTTTCGATAACTTTTCGTATTGTATCAGTATCAAATAATCCATTTAGATGCACGTGAAGGTCTGCTTTACTTAATTCTATGCATTCATTTATGTTCATCTGTTACTCGTTGCTTCGGATTTTTGTTCTAATTGTGGCTAACAGTATTGCGGTATGAAACGGTTGGGTTTTCGGAGCGCATTCGTATCCACCGTTGATAAAGTTGACGCGAGAACAAATGCTCGCAAACAACTGAACCCCAACTGTTTTATGACCGCATGTTAGGCGCAGTTATTTGCAATCAACTTATATTCTCATTTGATTTAACAACAAATAATACATTGCCTCTATCACTTTCATTATTTAAGTTTATTTTGTCATTTATATATTTATGTTGAATCATAAAATAGTTTGTAATTGGATGAGATGCTCCATAATATTTAATAGATCTTTTAATAATCAAATTATAAAGTTCATTTGACTGTAAATAATTATTGCTAAATTCAAAAAACCTTGCAATTTTCCAATATGATTTAAGTATCTCAGGATCATGATAAGTATAAACATCTTGAATGAAGTTTGCTGTTTCGTTAAGTAATGATATTCCTACATCAATATTTTCAGTTTTAAATAAATATAGCACCTGAATAAATTTTAGATAATTTATATTTTTGCAGAAACCTTTATGATCATTACCTTCCAATTGTTTTGCCCATAAATCAAAATCAATATTTTCGCAAGTATTTTTACTTTCTAATAAGTCTCTAAATATTTGATCTTCTAATAAAAGTATTTTAAGATAAACCAGTTCTTTTGAAAAAGCTTCGACATAATCTTCTTCTTTCTGAACAATTGATTGAGCTATATCGATGATTTTTTCATATTCGGAGTTTTTTATCCCTTGATAATAATGAAGTCTTATAGAATTTTCAAGACAGTTTCTGACCGAAATTAAAAACATTTCGCGATTTTCTTGATTAGTATAATACATTATCAAGTCATGAAATATTTTTAATCCTTCCTGAAATTTATCTAACCAAATAAGAGAATCAGCATAGCCTACATACATCGAAATCACTTTCTCCTTACTTATTGACTTATTTTTTTCAACAGCATTTAAGAGTTCATAAAGTTTCAAAGTTTCATTAATAAAGCCAATTTGGGATAATACAAATATAGATTGTGCAAGAATTTCAACTTTATCTTCATTCATATCTATATCATTATTGATACAGCAAAAAACAACTTGACGGAAATGGTTTTTATTTGCAAGAAAAATGAAATATCTATTTTCATCAAATTCAAAATAGGTATTATCTATTGTATTTAAGAAAATAGCTGATTGTATAGCACAATAGGAATACAATAAATCGGTTGTGTTAATTAAATTTAACCAATTATCTTTTAATTCTTTATATATCAATGCATGTAATGGTTTAATTACGTAATCATTCTGAATTAATATATGTAAATCTTCAAGTTCCTCTATATTGACTTTAAATCCAACTGTTTCTAAGACACCTTCATCAATATAGAAATCTTCATATGATATACATCCTAGAAAACCTAGAAATTGCTTTGCTTCATATGGAATATTAAAACTTTTATTATCGTTAGAAATACCCAGTGCTCTATCAATAAGCAATACTATATTATCTCTTTCACTTTCTAATGTGATGTTTTTATTAATCGTTTTTAATCCATTTTCCTTTAAACCACTTAAAAATGCTTCAATATTTTGATTAAATAATTTATCATTAGCAGCTAAAAAAATTGCAAGGGGCAAATAACAAAGGTTATCAGCTATTTCCCGCAAAACATCATTGAATTTTTTTGTTTTGTAAATATTATTTCTACACGCTTCACGCAGTAATTCCACTGAAATATTTTCATCAAAAAAACCAATTGGTATCTCTATCTTTTTGTTTTTCTTATACTTTTTCAAAAAATATAATTGTGACTTATTTCGCGATGTTACAATGAAAACTGGATTTAATGATAATTGAAGAAATTTATCTAATTCATTGGTGCGTTCTGTTCCTTCAAATATTATCAAACACTTTTTTTCGTCTAGTTTCTGCTCAAGAGTTCTGGTATCAGATATTCCACTTTGAATCTTAATTGTTAATTCATTATAAGCAGAAGAAAAATCAGAATTGGAATAAAAATCATAATAATGTACGCCTCCTGGATATAACCGTCTTAATCGTTTATCCCCAACTTTTCTAACAGCATTTCTAACAACAGTTGTTTTTCCTATTCCAGCGGGGCCATAAACGAAGCTGTCCTTTCGCTTTATAATATTTTCAACTATAATTTTTGTTTCATGTTTTCTTCCAATACATAGTTCAAAGAAAACGGGTTTTTGAATTGGTGCTTTTGTTTTTTTATACTCAAATATCTTTTTTAAGATTATTGCAATTAGAGTTGTGATAGCTGCAATGATAGCAGCTATAATAGTGCTGTCAATCTTCATATTTTATAATTTCAAAATTCGTTTAAGGCTTTTTTCTGTTAATAAAGGTTCTAACTATATCTTATTAATCAGGTAAAAAAAGACAATGCTATATGTTCAGTAGTAGGTTTTTTATAATTGCGCCTAACTCCTTTATATATGCACCATACCCCACCAAAAGGTGCATATAGCCAGCTATTCTGACATGCTTTATACACCTTTGAGGTGTACAATATTTTTTCAAAATCCGTTATATGCTTATCAAGCATGCACTTATATAAGGATAGTGATTTTATTTGGGCTGTTTATATGGATCGGTATAAAAACGCTGATTACAGCTGCTTTTTCGGAAAAGTAACTTGATAATGTACGCAGGAATTTTGAGTATTCCACGGTGTTGGCGTGATTTTATGCGTTGGCTGTGGGGTGAAGATCGTGCTACGAGTTGCGGGTTGCGTGTTAAGTGAAGATGCATGTGTGCTGTTTGGGATCGTTGGCCGGATGGCTTTTTTTTGTGCCCGGATAATAGATATTAGTTTCTATTATCCGGGATTTTGCTGTATATTAGTAATGAAAGATATTTCTATTCATGAGATGGAGGGGTTATGGGTTTGATGGATGGGTTTTTGAGGCGGACGTTGTTTCCGGTGCGGTTTGTGGTTGAGGATGGGGGCGGTGCCGGGGCTGCTGGTGGTGCTTCGGGGAGTGGTGAGGGTGATGGTTCTGCCGGTGCCGGTGATGCTGGTAAGGGCGGCAAGGGTGGCGGTTATCCTGCGGTGAGTGAGGGGTTGTTTACGCAGGGGGATGTGGATGCTGCTGTTTCGAAGCGGTTGGAGTTGTTTGCAGGGGTGGATGTTGATGAGTATAGGGCTTTGAAGAGTGAGAAGGCGAAGCGGGAGCGTGAAGTGCTGGAGAAGCGGGGTGAGTTTGACAAGATTCTGGCTCAGACGGTGCAGGAGAAGGATGAGGTGATTGGGTCGAAGGATGAGGAGATTGCTTCGCTGGTGGATCAGTTGAAGAAGATCAGGGTGGATAATGCGCTTTTGGGTGCGGCTTCGGCGGCGAGGGCGATCAAGCCGGGTCAGATTGTGATGCTGCTTAAGGGGAATGTGCATTATGACCGGAAGTCGGATTCGGTGGAGGTTCGGGAGAATGGTGCTCCGTTGTATAAGGGGGGCAAGCCGGTTTCGGTTGATGAGTATGTGCAGGGGTTCCTGGCTTCGAATCCGCATTTCGTTCTGGCGGGGCCGGGGGGCAGCGGCGCTGCTGGTGGTACTGCCGGGCAGGCGTCGGGGTCGGTGTACAAGATCAGCGCGGCGGATGCGAAGGATCCGGCGAAGTATCGGGCGGCGAAGGAGGCGGCGGCAAAGGCCGGGTTGCAACTGGTGATCGAAAGATAGTGCTTGGGTGACAAGGTTGTGAAGATGATGTTTTATGAATTGTAAACGATTGAAAGGAAGAATGTTATGGCGAACAATCTGAATTTGTATGATCCGCTGTTTTATGCGCAGGAGGGGTTGATTCAGTTGCAGAAGGCTTTGGGTATGGCGAGCCGGGTGCATCGTGGGTATGACAAGGAGCCGCAGCAGAAAGGGAGTACGATCAAGATCAGCAAGCCCGGGACGTTTACGGCGCAGGATGCTCCGTCGAATGATCAGGATATCAATGCTGAAGGGATGGAGATCAAGCTGGATAAGTGGAAGGAGGTGAAGTTCGGGTTGACGGACAAGGAGCTGAACAGCACGGGCGAGCAGATTATTATTGACCATATCCAACCGGCGGCGTATGCGATTGCCGATGACATCGATATGAATCTGAATGCTCTGGCGAAGTTCATTCCGTGGTATTACGATGTGGCTGCAACGACGGAGATAAAGGATATGACGCGGGTGAAGAAGATTCTGCGGGATAACAAGGTGCCGCTGAATATACCGGATACGCTGTTTTACGAGGTAGGCAGCGAGATGGAGGCGGGGTTTGCGGAGTTGTTTGCGAACAGCGGGTATGCGGGTACGTCGGCTGAGGAGTTGCAGCGGACGGGGGTGATTGGCATGAAGTTCGGGTTCAACATTTTTGCGAACCAGAATGTGGGGACGCATACGAAGGGTACGGCGTCGGTGTCGGCGCTTTTGACGAGCGGGGCTTTCCTGAAGGGTGCGACGGTGTTGAACCTGGATGCTGCTGCGGTGACGGGTACGCTGGTGAAGGGTGATTCGTTTGCGATTGCGGGTGATGTTCAGCGGTATGCGGTGGTGAATGATTCGCCGGTTACGGCTGCGGGTAATACGTTTACGGGTGTGCAGTTTTTCCCTCCCCTGTCGCGGGATACGGCTGACAATACTTCGGTGACGGTGAGCCTGGTGAACCATGTGGAGAATCTTGCGTATCACCGGAATGCGTTTGCGCTGGCAATGGCTCCGCTTTCGGAGATGGGGCGTGAGTTCAGTGTGAAGGTTGAGACGGTGTTTGATGAGGCGTCGGGGATTGCGTTGCGTGCGCGGATGTGGTATGACGCTGACAAGTCGAAGACGAAGGTGGCGCTGGATGCTTTGTATGGGGTGAAGTGTCTGGATGCGAATCTGGCGGTGAAGGCACGAAGGGCTGCTTAGGAGTTCTGAGTACTGAGTGCTGAGTTCTGAGTGGCTTGATGGCTGGGTAATGGGTAATGGGTAATGGGAAGAGGGAGGGCTGGATGGCTGGATGGCTTGTTAGCTGGGTGGCTGGATGGCTTAAGATCGTGTTATGTGTTATGGGTTACGTGTTATGTGGGATGATGTGATGATGTTTGGATGGTGATGCCTGGGTTTGGCGCTATGTGTTATGCATGGGGAGTGGGGTGGATTCCCTGCTCCCCTTTTTTTATGCTGGTAATGTTGTGATGTGGGGGTGTTATGGTGTTCAGTACGGATGCGGATTTGTTGCGGTTTCAGCCGTATGTGTTTGAGCATGGGGTGATGTCGTTTGAGGAGTATCATGCCCGGGGTGTGGATGATATTGTGGATGAGTTGCTGATATCGTGGTTGCCGGCTCAGGGGACGGTGGATGTGGATTTGTTTGATGTGGAGCGGCTGGATGGTGTGCAGTGGGTGATGGCTTCGGTGTATCGGGTGCTGGGGTGGTATGTGTTGCCGCGTCTGGCGGCGTCGGTTGGCGGGCAGGGGTTGCTTTCGATGATGGAGCATTACCGGCGGGAGTATGGGCTGGAGGTTCAGCGGGTGATCCGCAAGGGTGTTCGGTATGATACGGGGAGCGGGTTCGAGCGGATCGAGCTGGTGTCGGGGAGCGAACAGCAGCGGTTACGCCGATGAGGATGTTTAATGAGCGGATACGGCCGAAGGAGTCGCAGGGGTGGCCGGCTTATGGGTTGTTTACTCCGGAGGGGTGGAGTAACCGGTTGTTCCCAGGGATGATGACGGGGTTTTCGTTTGAGACGTCGATGCCGAGCATCAGGATGATGACGATCGGCGGGGTTTCGGGTAAGGGTATTGTGATCAGTTGGGGTGAGCGGGGCAAGTATCAGATTTTCTTTTCGGGGAGTGAGGAGGGCAAGCTGTACAAGAGCGTGTATAGCCGGGCCGGGAGGTTTGAGTTGTCGTTTTATGGGGAGATCGAGTCGATCAGGACGATTCGGTGCAGTGAGCCGTCGTTGCATGGGGATACGAAGCAGCTTCGGCAGTTGCGGGGGTTGCAGGTGCTGGAGCTGCTGGGGACGAGTGTGAAGGTTCGGGTTGAGGATTTCAGTGGGCTTGGGTTGCGGGAGCTCGTTGTGTGCTGCAGCGAGGTTGCGGGGTCGATGGCGGGGCTTGTGGATCAGGTGGATATGGAGGTGTTGCGGCTGGTTGATGTTGGCGGGTTTACGGGTGATATCGGGGTTATTGCGGGGATGCCGAACCTGAGGCGTCTGGAGTTGCGGGGGTGCAGTGGGTTATGGTATTCGCAGCGGGATTTGCCGACGGAGTGGGTTGCGCCTGTGATTGATGTTTCGGATAACGGGCTTTCGGCGGCGGAGGTTGACCGGTTCCTGAATGATCTGGCGAATACGTATGTGTATGACGGGCGGCTGAATATTGCGGGGAACAATGCGGCTCATACGGCGGCGAGCGATGAGGCGCTGCTGATGCTGCAGGCGTTGCGGTGGGAGCTGGTGTACCATGGTGCTGAACCGGTTTTGCCGGAGTTCGCTATCCGGTCGTTCAGCTTTTTGATGGCGGATAATCCGGTGTTGACGGAGGATGTGACGGGGTTGGTGACGGGCAACCGGATCAAGATTACCCTGCCGAACAATACGCCTGTAACGGCACTGATTCCGAGAATTACGCTGACTGACGGGGCGACAGTGACGCCGGGAAGCGGGGTCGCGCAGGATTTTACGCAGTCTTTGACGTGATGGCGAGTTGGGAGTGCTGAGTGATGAGTGCTGAGTTCTGAGTGAAGAGAGATGGCTGGATGGCGGGAAAGTGGATAGTGGATAGTGGGAAGTGGGAAGTGGGATGTGGGATGTGGGATGTGGGATGTGGATGGGTAATGGTTTGATAATTATTTGGAGGTGTGTATGGGTAGCTTGACGGATTATTTTGAGAACAAGGTTGTTTCGCATGTGTTCAGCGGGGTGGCGTGGACGCCTCCGACGACGTTTTATGCTTCGTTGTTTACTGTTGCTCCGGGTGAGGCTGGCGGGGGTACGGAGGCGACGGGCGGGGCTTATGCGAGGGTTGCGTTTACGTGCAGTACGTCGGGGTCGGTGGCGTCGAATGTTGCGCAGGTGGAGTTTCCGGTTTCGACGAGTGATCGTGGGAGCATTGTTGCTGTGGGGATTCATGATGCGCTGACTGCCGGGAACCTGTGCGCGTTTCATGCGCTTTCGCCGACGAAGACGTATAACACGGGCGAGACGATCAGGATTCCGGTTGGCCAGTTGACGCTGACGCTGGATTAGGCTGTGGTTATGGTAAAACGTGATACGGCCTGGAGCGACTGGTACGCTTTGTTTGGTGAACGTGACGGGGGTTGCGATGCGGGGCGTGCGTGGGTGGATACCCTGCCGGAGGGGTTGACGTGCGAGGAGGTGCTTGAGAGGGCGAGCGAGGATCGGTCGTTCAGGATCGGGTGGGCGGCTTGGGCGATTACGGCGTTCTGCGGGGAGCTGGATGCGCGGCTTCGTGGTCAGTTGTTTGCGCTGGTGCGGCGGAAGCCGATGGTTGCGGCGGTGCTGTTCCGGGATTATGGGGATCGGCTGGGAACGGTTGACCGGAAGCGTTGCCTGATGGCGTTCCATAGCGGGTTCAGAACGGATGGGCGGCGGGTGCTGCCGACGGTTGAAGGTGAGATAGAGGTGCTTGATGGCTGAAACTGGATGGCTTTCTCCCGGTACGGTGTCGGTTGTTGCCGATGGGGATCATAACTGGAACAGCACGGGTAATGTGTATGCGAGCGATGATGCGTATACGACCAGCCAGATTGGCAAATCAAATTACAGCCATACGCTGCGGCTGAGTAATTTCAGTGCCGGGTTACCTGCGGGGGCAGTGAATATCTGCGTGGAAGTTGCCGTCGAGCGGAAGGCTTCGGGCAGCGGGCTGAGTGATGACCTGGTGCAGTGGTTTGACGGAACGAACCGGGTTGGCGATAACAAGGCGTCGTCGGCAAACTGGCCGACGAGCGACGGGGTGGCTACGTATGGGTCGGCGTCGGATGGGTGGAATGCGTCGTTGACGGCGGCGATGGTGAACAGTGCCGATGCCGGGCTTGATATTGCCGTTCGCAGTAACACCAGCTCTACGAGAACGGCGTCGATTGACCATGTCAGGGTGCGGTTCTTTTATGAACTGCCGGTTTCGGAGACAGGTGTTCCGGTTACGGTTTCGAGCGGGTTTGATGCATGGACGGCTCGGATCAGCGAAACCGGTGTGCCGATCAGTGGTGTTTCGGGGTATGGTGCGGCTGTGGTTGCGGTGCGGGGTTGCGCTGTTCCGGTTGCGTGCGGTTTGCCGGTTTCGGCTGGAGCAATCCGGGTGGCTGGCGCTGCTGCGGGCGTGGGCGGTTCTTGTGCTGTGACGGCGTGGGGCGATCTGGTGCGGGTGGTTCCGGTGGGAGTTTCGGGCAGTTGTTCTGTTCTGGCCGGTGCGGTGCAGGTGTCGGGCGATCCGGCTGTTGTGCTGGTTCCGGTTGTGTGCAGTTCGGTGGTGACGGCGGGGGCTGTGCTGGTTACGCCTGCCGTGGTGCCGGTGAGTGTTTCGGGGTTGTGCGGGGCGGGGGTTGTGCGGATCGGTTCTGTTCCTGCCGGGATGGGGTGTTCGGTTGTTGTGCAGGCTGGTGCGGCCGGGGTGCGGGGCGTTGCGGTTCCGGTTGCGTGCGGGCTGGGTGTTTCGGCTGCTGGTGAAAGGGTTGGTGTTGCTGGTGTTCCGGTTGTGGTTGGAAGCGGCGGGTCTTTGGGGTGTGTTGTGGTTCGGGTGTCGGGGGTTCCGGTTGCCGGGTCGGTCAGTGCGTCGTGCGGAGTGGTCGGGGTTTCGGGTGTGGGTGTTCCTGTGGCGTGTTCGACGGCTGTTGGTGCCGTGCCGGTGTGGTCGGCGGCTATTGCGGTGGCGATTGCGGCGGTGACGGGTGTGCTGGTGGATGCCGAGCAGGTGCTGAATAACCGGGTGAAGTATACGCTGTCGCATCCGGTGTTTGGGTCGAGGATGTATGAGGTGGTGGTGCGGGTGGTGCAGAGTTCGCTGAATCTGATCGATCGGTTCTGGTTTGCGGCGGCGGATAATGCGGGGCTTGCGGCTGATGTTGAGGGTATTGTTACGGGTGATGAGATTGGCGTGACGCTGCCGCACGGGACGAGTCTGCGGGCGCTGAAGCCGATGATCGATGTGTCGATCGAGGCGACGGTGGTGCCTGCATCGGGCGTGGTGAGGGATTTCAGTGCGCCGGTGGTGTATGAGGTGACGGCGGAGACGGGCGTGAGCCGGGTGTTTACGGTGCGGGCGTCGGTGACGGAGGCTGTGGGGAAAAGCATTGTGCGGTTCAATGTGCTTCGGGCGCTGAATCCGCTGCTGCCGGTTGACCTGGTTGCGGATGTGACGGAGTCGGCGGTGACGATGGTGTCGCCGAATGTGGCGGATGTGGTGCTTGGTGCGCTGAAGCCGACGGTGCAGATAAGCGAGGGAGCATCGGTTGTTCCGGCGAGTACGCAGGAGCGGGATTTCAGGGGGACGGTGCCGTACCGGGTGACGGCCGGGGATGGGTCGAGCGCGGTGTACAGTGCGGATATGTACAGGAGGGTGGATGTGGGGTCGCCGTCGGTGGCCGGGCAGGTGTCGGTTTCGGGCGGGGTGTTTACGATGCTGGGTAGCGGAACGGATATATGGGGCAGTTCGGACAAGTTCTTTTTTGTGTTCCGGAGCATGACGGGCGATTGCTGGGCGGAGGTGCTGCTGGAGTCGCAGCAGGCGACGAATGATTGGGCGAAGGCGGGGTTGATGGTGCGGAGTACGCTCCTGGGGAATTCGGTGCATGCGTTTGTGGGAATGGCTCCGCTGCTGGACGGGTCGAACCGGACGTTGTTTGTGTCGCACCGGCTGACGACGGGGGGAACGAGCGTGATGCCGTTCCAGGGCGGCGTTGAGGGGCCTCCGGTGTGGTTGCGGCTGGAGAAGGTCGAGACGGAAATCCGGGCGTACCGGAAGACGGTTGCGGGAAGTTCGTGGACGCTGGTACAGAGCGTGACGGTGCCGCTGATCGGGAGTACGGCTTATGTGGGGTTTGCGGTGTGCAGCAAGACGACGGGGCTTGGGGAGTGCGTGTTCAGGGGGTTACGGGTGGGGTGAGATTACATAAAAAAGAAAAAACTATGAATAGAAAACAAGAATTACCGCAGATCTATACTGATTCCGTTATTATTATACACTAATAGCTCTCAAATGCAGTATTGTTAGCCTCAAAAACCTTTTTCAGCGCTGCCTGACTTAGTGGCCAATGGTTAATCATGACAGTGCGATGATTATCGAATAAATAGTTAATTAATAAAATAGCTGGCTGCTTAACAAGTTGACCATATCTATCAGAGTTTTTGCCTGCCACAATATTATTCAACGATTTACTGTTTTTATCAACATATATTTTTATATCATCAATAGTAATCATTTTAACATCGAGCAGATCATAAACAGCATTACTAATAACGTGATCAAGATTACTGATATCGAAATCAGGACAAAATTGTCTGTAAAGAATTGCTAATTCATCTTGGTAATTCTTTATGAAATTACCTTTATCCTTCATCATTCCAAATATTCTAAGGAAATAGTCGTCGGTCGTTTCCATTAATGCCATAGATTTAGATAAATGACGCATTATAATCTTATCGTTTTTATAAGGTCCTTTATATGCACTATCATGACTTACTTCTGCAAAGGCATGCTGAAGTAATGTCCTGACCTGTATTTCGCATGTCAAATATTCTTTGTCAGTATTTTCAAAATCTAAATTGTCATTATTCGGACTTACAACAATATGCAAAGATTGATAATTAAATATATCGGGTTTATCTTCTATTTCCTGCCACATATTCTTAGTTATTTTTGCCTTCCATAACAAAGACTTTTGGATTATTTCCGAAACATCTTTAACATCGGATGACTTCAAAACAACAATACGCGTGGCGACCTTATCTTCTATCTCCTTAAGAGGATCACGATATTCTTTGTTTTCACTTTTTCTGTATAAAGCCTTACATAAATATGAGCTATCACTTTTAACCCTGAACGCAGGGGGTATCTGGACTACGTTATCAGCCAACCCAATCAAAAGATTATTAATTAAAATATCATCTACAAATTGCGCCCACTTTGCTAATGCAGGTTGAAGAGAATGATATTTATTTACAATCTCCCGTTCCTGATCATTCATCTGAAGAATATGGCTTCCCATAAATCTTAACTATTGTATACAAAGGATTAGAAGCGCTCAAACCATCCAAATCTTCATCATTTCCCACTATTTCTACACGTCTATCAAAATACTCTTCAGGGCCAGCAATATTTATTTTATCCGGAAACCCAATTCTTCTTTTATTAAGCTTGCTTTTTATCAATTCATCACTTTTTACGAATGAGTGTGGTAACGCAGAACAGACCTCTCCAATATAGGAATCTAATAAGCCGTTTTCATTTGAAATATAGTTATGAGCAAATTCGGACGGATTTAACGTCGAATTCTGATCAGCAAAAAAAACGGTTTTCAATGCCCCCAAAAGATTACCTCTTTGTACAGGATCGGACACACGACTCAATATAAATAATTCCGTCTTCTCAAAAAAATTATGTGACTGTATTTTTGGATTTGAGCCAACAGTAAAGCCTAAAAAACATTTATAAAAATATTCTGCAGGATGAGATTCTGTTCTAAACTGATTGTCATACAAAAAGCCGCCATACTCTTGGCCAGGATTACCATTTTGCAAATCTTCTTTTTTATATATTATACCTATTTTATATAGCTTTTGTGATGGTGAAAGAAATACTTCATCAAGCATCCTCAATTGATCGCCTTCATCATTATTAATCAGAAGCAATGCCTCATGAGGTTCGGCTTTAATCACAATACAAACAGGCCAACCGCTTTCTTCATTAATACAATCAAGCAATAATAAATACCCGCCGGGTATATTTGAGCGCCGTTGGCAGCTCGCCAACAAATGAGCAATATCTGCCGTTCGTTCGATAAATGCGACATCATCTAAATCATTTAGACCATTTGATAAACCATAAAACGAATCCTCGGCAACGTTTTCAATGTCCAAGTAGAATGCTTTTGAGCCTTTTCCTGCAGCATCTCTAAGTCTTGTGCGTATGAGGTCCATAATACTAACATTTGCAGAAGAAATGGTATTGGAATATTGAGCTGTCGCAGTTTCTTCTCCATCTTTTTTTTGATGAATAGTATGAATAATCAGGCGATTTACTCTTATTTCATTAAAATCAACCATGCGGATATCAATTTTATTTAGACATCTATTTTTAAAAATGATAAATCTACTCTCAAAATATCGTATAGTTTATGATGACTGACTGATGACCTCGACGTATCCAATCAATTCAGCTGAATAGCTGCCGTCACCGTTTGCGGTGCCTTTGTGTTTTAGTTCTCGTTGAAGGGTTGGTTCTATCTGCTGGGTGAAAATTTCAAGTCGTTGTTCAGGCAGAAGCAGTGGCCGGGCTGGTGGGGCATTGAGGTAACGGTCACATTGGCGTTCAATTGCGGGCAGCCTCATACCGTCATGTCTGACGGCGATGGGTTGGAGCACGATGCGCCGCTCACCATTGCCAGTGCTGGTTTCAACGAGCCAGATTGAAAGAATTGCTGGTTTTTCAAGGTCTGAAGTTACGGCTATACCTATTTCATCAGTTGGCAGGCTGCGCCATCTGGCCAGTTCATCATGCATAATGGGATGATCGAGTCCAAGGAGTTCGATCTCGTCATGAACAGTAGCAACATTACGATCCAGGGTAAATCTTACTTTTCGGTGTCCATCTTCTGCGATGAGATCGTATGTCTGTTCATCGATTCTGACAAGCTTTTGCTGGCGTTCAAGTACGGCGACTGAGAGGAATTGAACGATTCTATCAAGACTTGAGGAAACATCGGAGAATGGTTTATAGTCATCAAGACTGAATCCATCGAGGTCCTGAAACAGGTTGAATACGACATGCCGTGCTTCTCGGGAGTTCGACATGGCTGCTTCGAGTTCTATCTGGGTTCGTTTGAGTTCCGGATCGGAAAGCGCTTCCTGGTAGAGACGGTCATAATTGAGACGTTCAGACAGTTGACCAAGAATCTGCGCCCGAAGGTCTTCGGCGACGTTTCCCTGATTGTCAACTTTTCCGACAGTACGGGCTATCTCAATGAGTTTTTCATCGAGCAGAAGAAAAATACGTCCTTCGATGGTATCGGAAAGGACAAGATTGTAAACCTGGGCGGTATGGTTCTGACCGTAGCGATGGATGCGTCCGATGCGCTGTTCGACGTCCATCGGGTTCCATGGCAGGTCGAAGTTGAAAAGAATACGGGAGAATTGCAGGTTGATGCCTTCCCGACCGGCCGCGGTGCAAACGAGCACACGAGGACCGTCCTTCTGGCGGAAACGCCGTTCGGCGGCTACTTTGGCTCCGTGGTCGCCACCACGAAGGACGACGACTCCCTGCCCAGGAAAGGTTTGGTTGATCTCACGGGCAATCAGGTCAACGGAACCGAGATAGGTGGCGAAAACGACGATCTTTTCATCGGGGCTCTGCCGCCAAAGTGTTCCGAGACCATCGAGGAGTTTTTGCATTTTGGTTTCGCGCTGTTGAGGAAAGGCGCTGAGTAAATCGACAATGCGCTGACGTTCTTCCGGTAAATGCAGGTTTACGGCAGCGGCAGCGGCTTCTTCGGCATGCGTCGATGCATATTCGGTACCATAAGGATCAGCGGCCATTTCGAGTGCATCCTTGTCGAGCTTTTTTATCAGGCGGTATTTGAGATCGGCAAGCACCCGGTCCGCTTCACTCCGTCCGATGCTGTCATACGCAAGGCCGAATTCTTCGTGAATGAGTTCGCGTGCTTCATTAATGAGACATTCCCTTCCGTCGATATCAAGATCCCGGTCCCTAAGGTGTGCTTCATGGAGTGTCAACATCAGCAGGCGCCGTTTGAGTGTGCGGCGGACAGCTGCAAAGCTGGATGCGGCGATTTTTTGAAAGATCACCATGAGAAAACCAAGTGCGCGCCCCTGATTGCCCTGGCGCTGTGCAAGGTTGAAGCCATCCTGAAGATACTCGCGCAGCTTTTCATAGAACCGTCGTTCATCTGGATTCATCAGGAACGATTCGGTATGTACCCAGCGACGGGCAAAAAGCGGCGCGCCATCCGGTTGGCATGCATCGGCCTTAGAACGACGAAACATGACCGTGTTGAGTCGGTGGCGGTTGTTGAGCATATCTTCGGGGTTAGCGAAGAGCGTGGGATTCATCAGCTGGACAAGCATCCAGAACTGAAAGTGATTACCCTGATGCGGGGTGGCTGAGAGCAACAGGATATCACGAGTGTGATCTTTAAGAGCTTCTGCGAGCTTATAGTTCTCGGTTTTTCTGACCTTTCCTCCGTTGCGGGATGCCGTCAGATGATGCGCTTCGTCAAAAACGACAAGATCCCAGCGAGGGGCGTCCTGCAGGCGCCGGATGCGCGCTGGACGTTTAAGCGTATCGATGCTGGCGATGAGACGGTCGTGCCTGGCAAAGGCGTTTGTTTTACGATCGGTTATGTCACCTTCGGAGCCGAATACTTCGAACTCCAGATTGAATACCTCGTTCAGCTCCCTGTGCCAGTTGTTGACCAGACCAGCAGGCACAACCATGAGCGCGCGATGGAGTTCACCCCGACTGGCCAGTTCGCGGAGAATGAGCGCGGTTTCGATGGTTTTTCCTAAACCCACTTCGTCGGCGATCAGGTAACGGCGAGGCGATGCGGTTGCAATTCGATGTGTGAGCACTACCTGATGAGGCAGCAGGTCAATCCGTGCGGAGGTGAGGGCTGAAGCGCTTTCCATGATTGGCAAGGCATGGGCTTCATAGGAGAGCCATGCCTTACGGGCCCGATCAGCACCACTACCGACCGAACGAAGGATGCGTTCAATACGCGAGAGTTCCCGACGTATCGAGCCAAGTGGAACACGACGCTCACCAATACCAAAGAAGGCACGCAGGTAACCATCCCGAACCGGTTCAAGGATTACTCCCTGACCGAATTCGCTATGGACTATCCGTTCGCCGGGCAGAAATTGCAGCTCCGATTCCATAATGCTGCCTCAGGTTATCCGCTTGTGAAATAACCCGGCGGATTTATCACGATCTTTCAGGAATATTTCCTGCGGGTATTCGTTAGCCTGACCCCACAGGAGACGTCCAAAATCAAGCTTGCTTTCCCGAAAGGGGGCTTCACAGAGCCATTTTACCTCATCGGTGGTAATCTGCACCTCAATACGATTGCGACCCATAGGCAGCCAGAACATAAGCGATGCTTCGCAACCATACTCGTCCTGAAAAGAGAGGATTGCCGATTTGATCACATCACCCAGCCATGCTTCTGCATCCTGAGGAGTCAACAGGTCGAGGGAACCATCAAGTCCGGCAACGACAAGGGTCCGTCCATTATTGCCCGGCAGTTCGGCGGGCCATTTGCCGACTGTCTGCATAAACTGCCGAAGACTCCATACTTCGCTTGCCGAACAAACCTGATTACGGGCATCTTCATCCCAAATCCAACTGGTGCCCTGCCGTTGCCAGACCGTGTCGAATAATTGCCTCATGGTTCATCCTCCTCACCAAAGAGTGAAATCTGTTTCGGAAGCGGCGACCGGCTGGCATTCCATGCATTAAAGATGGTGATGGCACGCGACGCGGCATTGCTGATTGGCTGGACAGGGGCGTTACGATACAACCATTCGAGCAGTGGCTTGAGCGCGACATGTGGCTTGAAATTGTCATTTCTGAGCGTATCGGCTGCATTGATACCGCTGCCATCGTAGCAAGCGCCGATGAGCACCAAAGCCTGATCGAGATCGGAGGTGAGGCGGCGCCTGTGTTTGCCTGACCATTCACGGGCAAAGTCAAGCGGGTTGGTTCGTATAAAAACCTTGCTTTTTTCAAAACACCACCCTCGCTGCACAAAATCATCGGGCGTTGTAATTGAGCCTTTAAGAAACTTCTGCATCTGATCGCGCTTCAGCTCCGGGGCATTACTGAAAATCCGCAGGAATTGGCGGGTGATCGGTTCAGCATTCACCGGAGGCAAATCCTTGCCTTTATCAGAATCTTCATCGATGAGCTGGTTGATACCGAGCAACGCGTCCCTGACCGAAATGGTTCGATCATCGTCCACGTATACTTTCCCGTAATGACGAGAGAAATATTCCAATGCCTTGCCTCGACGAATAACCTGTATATCGGCTGCTGGCAGGCCTTCCTTTGCATGGTTCTCCAGAAGCTGCTGAATCTGGCGAACATCAGCCATGACTTCACGGCGCATCCTGCCCCAGCTCACCGGCGTTGGCGCTTCGATGCGTTTACGGCACACGTGAATGATATCGTACTCGATCGTTTTTGAGCCGAACTCACCGTCGCCTTTGGTTTCGTCGGAACGGATGGGGTAGGTTGCTTCAAGATAGAAACCTGCTTCAAACAGTGACTCCAATACGGCAACCCAAGGCTCATCTTCGCTATGATGGAAGGTAAAAGCCAACATACCGCCTGGTTTGAGAATACGATGTGCCTCACGCCAGCACTGCGTCAACAATCGCTGGTAATAACCATCCGAGTCTTCAGGCTCCCTGGCTTTATTTGCAACAGCCTCAAGAGATTTTGGGGTGTACTCTGAACCAAAATAATCAGGATATCGATCCTTGAGTGCAAGGCGAAGCCACACATAAAAGAAGTCGGAAAGCTCAGAGTAATGCAGTAAACCTCCAAACGGTGGGTCAGTGATAACAAGGTCGATACTCCCTGAGGAGAGCCGGTCAAGATCTGTCGATGAAATACAACGGATTTTTTGACCACCAACAACAGGATCACCTGTAAATACCTTTTCGCTTTTACCGCTAATGAGAGCAGCTAATCCACTAGCATGACGAATTAGCCCTTCAGCGCTTACAAGCTCCCAGGGATAAAAACTCCAGTTGCCTCCTTTGAGAATAACTTCAAAAGTGGAAGACCATGGGCCGTAGCCCATAGGGGGAAATACGCCTACTTCCACCACATTACTCTTTGGGTGAAAATTGCTATTTGACATAGCTGGCGCCAGCTTATCAAGCTTAATGTGCCAAAAAGCGAAAAGATTCTGATTCCGTAAAAAGTTTTGAAAGGCTCCAAGAACAAACTCTCTGACTTCCCAATCATACTCTCCTACAGTGACAATTGCCTTGAGTAGTTGCGTATGTACAAGCAGTTGCCGTGGATTGAACATTGTCCACCAGTGGGTAAATCCATAATTTTCGCGAATATCGCTATTGGCCACAGCTGTCATAAACCCATACGGAATCTCGGATTTTGGCCAAAAATCCGAGAGATCGTTATTCTTTCTTGACTCCCATTCAACCGAAGCCGAATCATATTGCCTTGCAAACTCTTGTTTAAATGGCGAAAAAAAACGACCCCCATAGGGAATACCTGCTTCATTTCTCTTTGGAGCATACCCCTGAATGGCATACCCAGCCATCTGGCCACTTTTCTGCGTTGCCTTGATCGTGTTCATAACATCCTGTACTGTACCACATGCACCGCAAGCGACGTTTGATCGTTTGGGTACCGTTCCCAGATCACTCCTGAACGTAATACCGGTTTCAGGACAAGTCACCTCATCCGGTAAAATGCCCCGAACCTCAAGCAACCGGATCTTCGAAGCCCGTTCCTGATTCCAGCGGGCAGTTGATTCGGCATCATCCTGAGCTGAACCGCCATACGGACGACCGTCGGCATCCTGTTTCGGACTGCCAGCCAGCCACTCCGGATGTGTTAGCAACGTGAGCTGAATCTTCTTATTCTTACCTTTGGCGAGATTGACGTGTTCAGCATGACCGCAATGAGGACAGACAATTCCTTTTCCGGATTCGTAGACCGTGAACGGGTATTCGGAAGGAGCGACATAGAGCGGAACATCGGGCGCCATGCGTGCGGCATGTGCTTCGACGTGAAACTGTTCTCCACATTTTTTGCATGATCGTTCCCAGTGCTTGACCGTAAGCGTTTTGACGGCCATGACCGGACTGCTCATGATAGGAGTACGGTGACCGCATCCGGTGACCTGACAAGGGCCGTGCTTGGCCCAGAAGGTGTAGATGATTTCCGGGCCTTCGTACTTGTAGTTGCGCCGTTCTTCACGAGGTATGGTAAGCGGATCAAAATCGGGAGGCATGACCCGGTTGGTCGGCAGATGGGTCCATGTGCCCTTTTCTCCGTTCGGACCGTCGCAGTAGTAGTAGGGCATGATTTGCGGCTTTACCTCAGCCTCGATATCAGCGAGCAGTCTTTTTACCTCTTCAAGGTCAACATTGGCGAATTCCTGCTTGACGACAAACCATGCGACAGGGTTAAGGTCGTTTCCGATCATCTGCATGCCGAGTCGGGAGCCCTCGACAAGCGTCGTTCCTCCACCCATAAAAATGTCGGCAACCTTCAGGTTTTTGAATGCCCCACGTTTCTGATGGTTTGCGTAGTAATTGTCCCAAACGACTTTTGCTGCATGAGACAAATCTTCGGGGGCTTTGGTTGCTGCGGCAATAAGCATTGAACGAAAAACACTCGACCGACGCCGTGCCCACCATTTCGACATCTGGTAGATAGGTTTACCGGCATTGCCTTCGATAATGGCAACCTGATTGACCGGCAGAATCGGGAAATCGACTTCAAGGCAAGTCTTGGGTCGATTCGGGTCGTTGAAGTCAACGGTTTCAAGGGCAACTACTTTACCAGCACCAACAACTTTGGCAACTTCCTGGGCAAGCCACTCTTTTTTGGTTACCATCACGATACTCCCAGGGTGATTTTAAGTGCGGTCTCGACCGTGGACATGTTCGGACAGTAGCCTATTGATTTATCTATTTCTCTCTCAAGTACCGTTGCGAGGTTGTCGGTTACTACGACGGAATCCATCAGGAGGCCCATTGCCTGGCCTGCCGGGTCGTTTTTGTTGACCATTATTCTTGTTGGGCCTGTTCGTTTGAGGTTCGATGTGATCAAGGCAACAATTTTCTGAGGTAGTCCGGTGTTTAAACCATCACCTTGCACAACCAAAGCGGGGCGTTTTTTGAAGGAGATAAGGTCACTATTGGGAAACCTGACAAGTATGACATCGCCTCTTTTATAGCTCATCATAAGCCTCCATGTCGGGAGCGTCCCAGTCTTCGGCAAAGGTTCGCAGGCGGAAGTAGGTTTCAAGTGCATCGGCTGCCGACCAGCCTAATGCGTCTATGCTGTTTCGGACTTGGCTGTATTGCTGCGTCGTTGTGGCGTTCCCTGCCATATATGTTGTTCGATCGAGAAAGCCGGAGAGCGGAACGACGTATGCTTTTGCTTTCTGCTGAATCTGCTGTATAGCTGAATGCCATGTTGCAGGTATAATATCGAGTTCTATGTCTATGGTGGATGCCAGCATGTCAATATTCGGGTTCGAGGCGTTCAATGGCCTCGGTTGTGAGGATCTGCTCAAAGAAAAGCTGTTTGGAACAGGTATGCAGTTGATCGAGTTGATTGCGAATGTTCTGCCATGATATCGCTTCCGGGACAGGAAGGGTTTCTATGTCGATGACACTCCCGACTCTTTTTCCTTCCGGAAGCAGAGCTTCCGCTGGTGTTGCGATCTGCACAATATGCATGCAGTTTGCTATGGGCAATTCAATACGAATCTGTAAGGGCTTTGCCTGCGTGTCGAGAGCTCCGAGGCCAATGCAGAGCTGTAGTGCCGACAGGTTGGGGGCTGGTTCCATTTCGAGCAGGTCTATATAGCGTAAGGAGTGGCGCTGGGGCACAGGAATCAGACCGCTCTGGTCGAGAATATCTATAAGGGCAACTGTTTTTGCTTTGAATGCATCCCAGCCGACATAGGGTCTTCGGCAGTTGAGCGTTACGGTACGGTCGCCGACCTGGAAGAGAAACGGCAACCCGGCTTCTTCCATTCGGTATTTTGCGACGTGCCGAAGTTTGGGGTCGATTTGAGCTACCTGAGGAGGTATGTCGGCTGCGGGCAGACGATGGAGCTGCAATTGCGGATGGTCGTTCCTTAAGGCGGCATAGAGCATGCCGGGCAACAGATCGCCTATTTGCATATCACCCGTTGGTTCGAACTGTACCTGCCAGATTGCCTCTATGAGTGGTTCCTGTTTGAGGCGCTTGGGAATCCTGTTCATGTGTTGTGTCAGTTTTTTGTGATTTCGATCCAGGGAGAGAGCACTTCGAGCAGCGAAAGGCCTCCATGCGCAAGGGTCGGGTACCCACCCTGGCTTCGCCATTTTCTTTGGCCAAGAGCGAGCAGGTGCTCGCCGTGCATGTTGTTGATGTTGAGTGCTACAGGCGGAATAAATGGCCCCGGGTCGTTTGCTCCAACAGCACTCCGCCCGCTGGCGAAGGTTTGCTTGAGAAATTGCGCAACGTCACCGTCGGCGTCGGAGAAATGTCCGGTGGCAGCGTAGCCGTGATCGGAGGTGATTACAAGCTTGCGCCCGGTTGCGAGACGTTCGACAAAGTTCCAGAACTCTTTACCGGCAAGTTGTTCTTTGGCATTATTGGCGAGGATTTCGAGACCTTGTCCTGCTCCAGCCCCGTCATGGAGCTTACTGTCGGGCCATTGGTGCCAGAATATCCAGTTTTGTGCGCTATCGATGAGTGCCTGGCAATCCCGCCATGGCATATCGACGCATTCGGTGCTGGCTGGCTGGAGTTTGTGCGAGAATCCGCCACCGTTGTTCTGCAACTGGCTCCGAGAATTGAAACCAAGCGCATGCGCAAATTCGTTGGTTTTGCCGGGTAGCTCAGAGGCTGTTGCTGCAACCTGTTGCAGGGTGAAGCCGTGTTCTTTTGCTCCCTGAAGAAGCCAGGGCAATTCCCGGAGAGAGAGGCCGTCGAGGATCAGCGCCGCTTTGGCATGGTAGGGTTCTGTCCACCAACGTATGAGCCGATCCGAGGTTTTTTCAACGACAGCACTGAAGAGCTGCCACAGCTCCCAGCCACTTGTGGCAAGGAAGTGGTCGAATTCGCCGATTTTCCTGTCACGGTTTATGATTTCACCTGGCAATTGATTGACCTCAAGTGGCTTGCCGGCAATTTCGAGGGTGCTGGCGATGATATCTTGCCATGCTTCTTCAGGAGAGCCTTTGGTGAGGGTGTGCAGGATGTCGGCTTTGATTGCCATTAATTATCCTCCTTTTCAAGCTGGAGTTCGAAGGTCATGCCGTCCGGGAGTTTTTTGAGGAGCTCTTTGAGCTGCGCACCAGTTGCTGCCGAGATTTTAATGGCGACTTCGGCAACCTGAGTTGCCGGACCGATGCCCCAGCTTTCAAGTTTGCCAATGAGGTTGAGCGATGATGTCGGCGGATTGCTTAATGGTATACGATTTCTGGCAGCACCGGCACCAAAGAGTGACGTTGGTTGTTGCCCCATGGGACCAGTCACCTGATCGTTAACGGTGATTGGCTGGTGTTGCGATTGATCCTCATTTCCGAAAAGAGAACCGTCTCTTGATGCTGTTTGTTCATGAGCCGAACCGGATGTGGAGGGCACTGCCGAGGGCAGCATAAGGTACACTTCATCGAGTTGACGGCCGGTATATGATAGTTTCGAACGAAGTCGGCGCCATGAGGTTTCGTCGTCTTCACCGGGACTGGTCTGGAGATATTCAAGGCCTCTTACATTGATGGCGATTTTGCCTTGTGAACAGAGGCGAAGCATGCGTTCTTTCATGGCTGTTTCTCCAAGCCAGGGGATGCAGTCCTGCCCTGCCGGGCGCGGTTCCTGAAGTTCACGGAGAAGTTTGCCGACTGAATTGTTGCCTGCCGCGGCCTGAAGCACGAGGTCTTCGAAGTCTTCAGGGACGAAGAGATCGGCGGCCATAGTGTCTTCAATGTTTTCGGGTATCAGCGATCCTTGTTTTCTGAGCGTTTCGACGATGAACATACACTGAGAGGGATCGGTAAAGTTCCAGCGATGCAGGACGGCAAAGCGGTCGAAGCGTTTTTTCAGGTTGTCGCGCAGTGTGGTTTCAAATTCTTTGTGGAGCTTTTTGTATTCGGGATTCTGGGCACTCCATTCGAGCGCTTTCATTTCTGCCCTGGCAAGAATAAGCAGGTCACGATCCTGAAAGGCGTTGGTTGTTCCTGCTCGCGGTATGAGAAACCGGACGGTGTTGCGTCGTTTCTGGAGATGTGTTTTAAGCCATTGACCAAGCTGCCTGTCGATTTTTTCGGGTTCTTCCGGCAAGATGAGTATGGGCAGGCGGTCATCCCATCGTTCCGGATTTTCGGATTCATCAAGTATAGACCAAGGGTCTGACTGCCAGGATTTCGGCAAGGCTATGGCGCGAAATGATTTGGCCACATCCTCACTACCGCTTATTACATAGCGTATTTGCCGGGCGAGCTGGGCTTGATCGGAACCGTCTGTGAACAGACGATCGTTTCGTGCGCAGGCCATCAGTTTGGCTCGTGGATTTTCCTCTTCACGAAAGACCAGTCGGGCGCCTTCCTGATGGATGTTGAAGCTGTTTTCGACAATGGTTGCCAGTTCGACCTGGAAGGCGTTGTCGTCAATTGGTCGCGTACGAGTAATATCGACCTGCAGTGTTGCTGGCTCAGCACCCGCAAGGTTACCGACTGCTATAGATCGAAGCCACATAGCTCCGACTATTTCGTGAAGGTGCGGAACCCGAAGGGGGTGATCGTGAACTGCTTCGGTAACGGAAATGATGTTATGCTGAGCTTTTTCGCGCAGGGTTCGATGATGTTCGTTGGAGACGGAGTCGAGCAAGGCGCCAATACCTGATGCGTCATCGTCAATACGGAAGTCTGCTGCGGTAAGTACAGGGGAGGATGCACCACGACTTTTGTACAGGTTGGCAAGAATTCGAATCATGTCGCGGGTTTCCTGGGCATCTGTGGCGATCAGTACCTGTTCTTCAAGCAAGCGCAGAAGATGTGGTGCGTAGGGCCATGATTCCGAGAATTCTTTTCGTTTCCGGTCGTGCTCAGCAGGAGGGACATCGAGCAGTCGAAAATATTCAGAAACATGTGATGCAAGCAGTGACGCAATCGAGTCGTCTGTGATGTGCATCCGGTTGTCGAACAGGCGATGCAGCAGCATCCGGCGACGATCCTGCTGGATTCGTTCGGTATTGCCTCCGGCTTTGAAATCTATGGCAACTGGGTTTACCCGATGCACCTGCTGATAGGCATCGCTTCCTCCGTTTCTTACTGATATGACGAGTACAAGCAGGTCAGGGCGCTCTTTGGCTATTTCGGATAGTATCTGGATGAAGTTGAATGCCCAGTTTTTCCAGGGGTATTGTTTGGTATTGGTAAGTCCGTCGAACCATGTCTGGAATTCGTCGAGCAGTAGCATTACGGGGGTATGCTGTAATAATTCGATGATGAGCTCGTCGGATGGGACGTCTGTTTTTGCCGTTCCCATTCCTTCCCATTTGCCTTTGATGAAGGTGCCGTGAGGGTGACGTTCCAAGAGGAGGTCCCAGAGGAATTTGTAGCGCTGGCGGTGCAGACTTTCGCCGATAACGAGCATGCCGTCGCGGAGGGCGATGTTTCCAATACCCGGGTCCCCGAGTGTTGCAGCCCATGCATTGAGCCATGCGTTGGTTGATGCCTTGTCGCTGACTGCGTGATAGAGAGCGGCCAAGAGATGCGATTTACCGAGACCTCTCTCACCGATAACCACCACAGGTCGGCCTTGATCCGGGCCTATTGCTTCGATTCCTTTAAGCAGGTCGTGAGTCGGGTAGGTGATTTCGAGGAATTGCTTTGCCGCTATTTGTGTGGCTCCGGTGTTAGAGTCGTTCGAAAGCTCAATGGCAGTGCCCTTGAGACGTTTCCCTCGAAATTCTTCACGTAATGTCAGTCCAAGCATTTCAGTTATTGCCTTTTCCTTTGAGCCTACTACTATTCAGACGTTTTTTTACAGATAATAATAGCATAATAAATAAAAGAGTTCTCGCCACTTGCCTTATACCTATCAATTCAACCAAAATGAAAGATCTATGACTAAAAGGTGCAGGGGAAAGCGGAATGCTGAAGAACAAGAGAATACATGGATGATAAAGCACCTACTCCTCCAAGGATAGTCTGATGTTCCTTGCGAGTGATTCGCTTTAAGTGAAATGTACGGAATATCACAGAAAGTCATTCATTAAACGTTGTAAAAAACTTCTGTTAAGATTAACCATATCACCCTATTGACGGGTTTCCCTTGCTCATTTGCCTGGGTTAAAATAAGGATATTTATTTCTATATTACGGATGTTGTGATGATTATTAATTGATAGGTATTTCTTTATTTGGGGTTTTGGATGCGGTTTGTGATTGATCGGCGGAGGATGTTGCCTCATCAGCGGGCGTTCTGGGAGTTGCCGAATTTCCTGAAGGTGCTGGTTGGTGGGTATGGGTGCGGGAAGACGCACATTGGGGCGTTGCGGTCGATTTATGATAGTTATGTGAATGCTCCGGTGCCGCATTTGTATGTGTCGCCGTCGTATAAGCAAGCGCGGAAGACGGTGGTGATTTCGATTCGGGAGTTGCTGGACGCGGCGGGTGTGCGGTATCGGTTCAATAAGACGAATCATGAGTTTGCGATTGCGAATTGGAACGGGACGATCTGGATTGCGAGCGGTGATGAGCCTGACAGTTTGAAGGGTCCGAACATCGGGAGTGCTGGGATCGATGAGCCGTTCATTCAGCAGAAGGAGGTGTTTGATATTACGCTCTCTCGGGTGCGGCATCCGAGGGCGAGGCATCGTGAGATTTTTCTGACGGGGACGCCGGAGCAGTTGAATTGGGGGCATGAGGTTTCGCAGAATGATGAGGGGCGGTATGACCTGGGGTTGGTGGTTGGTCGGACAGCGGATAATGTGCATTTGCCGGGTCAGTTCGTGTCGATGCTTGAGCGGGCGTATGATGAGAATCAGCGGGCGGCGTATATGAATGGGTTGTTTGTGAATCTGACGGTTGGCAGGGTGTACAGTTATTTCGATCGGTCGGTGCATATGGGTGGGGCTGGCCTGGGTGGTGATGGTGCGGATGGCGAGGTGGTGGCGGGGATTGATTTCAACGTGGATCATTTGACGGCGGTGGTGTTGCGGGTGTGGGGTGACCAGGTGCATTGTTTTGATGAGATGGTGTTGCGTGGTTCGACGACGTATGAGCTGGCGGATCGGCTGTATGAGCGGTTTCCGGGGATTCGGGTGTTTCCGGATCCGTCGGGCGGGGCGCGGAGGACGTCGGCGCCGAAGACAGATGTTCGGATTTTGCAGGATAAGGGGTTCCGGGTGGAGATGCGGCCGAAGCAGCCGCCGGTGAAGGATAGGGTGCATGCGGTGCAGAAGATGTTGCGGGAGGGTCGGTTGTCGGTGGCGGGGTGCGCGTCGCTGGTTCGTGATTTTGAGCAGGTGGTGTGGCGCGGGGGTGATATCGATAAGGTGACGAGGCCGGAGTTGACGCATGCCTCGGATGCTGTGGGGTATGCGATTGAGAAGCTGTTTCCTGTTCCGCTGCCGGAGCGGGATTATGGGCGGCAGCCGGAGCATTGGAGGGCTTAGGGAAGTGCTGAGTGCTATGGGTTAGGTGTTACGCGGGAAGAGGTGAAGAGTTCAGTGTGCTGGGTTTGGTGATGGGTTTGGTAATGTTTTGATGGAGGTGGTATGGCTGGGGTTGTGAAGGGTAAGCGGGTTGAGCTGGAGGAGGTGCATCGGTTGTATCGGGCGAATAGCGCTGAGTGGGAGTTTTTCCGGCAGGCGTATCTGGGGGGCCGGGAGTGGGAGGAGGCTTCTTTGCTGTACAAGTATCTGAATGAGTCGGCTCCACAGTTGCGGGAGCGGTTGCGGCAGACTCCGCTGGAGAATCATTGCAGGTCGGTGGTGCATACGTATAGCGGGTTTATGTGGCGGAATCCTCCGAAGCGGAGTTTTGGGGCGTTGGAGGCGAATAAGGCGTTACTGGCGCTTGATGGGAATGCTGATAAGGAGGGTGCGTCGCTGAATGAGTTTATGAAGAGTGTGGCGTTGTGGGCGTCGGTGTTTGGGTGTTCGTGGGTGGTGCTGGATAAGCCTGCGTCGAAGGCTGTGACGAAGGCGGATGAGCTGGAGGGTGATATCAGGCCGTATGCGAAGTTGTATTTTCCTGTTCATGTGTTGAACTGGAAGTTTGAGGAGACGGGGTCAGGGTGTTTTGAGCTGGTGTATTTGAAGGTTCGTGAGCGGATCGATGATGGGTCGGCGGATGGCTGGGTGTATCGGATATGGAGCCGGGAGCGGGTTGAGGTGTGGCGCGTTGAGGGGAAGGGTGAGCCGGTGCTGGTGCGGGATGAGGTAAATGCCGTGGGTATGGTTCCTGCTGTGGTGCATTATAATACGAAGCCGCTGGAGCGTGGGGTTGCGGTGAGTGATTTGCAGGATGTGGCGCGGATGCAGCGGTCGTTGTATAATGATTTGTCGGAGCTGGGGCAGATGATTCGGGGGTCGAATCATAAGACGCTGGTGAAGAATCGGGGGGATGATGCTTCGACGGGTGCGGGTGGAGTGATTATTATGCATGAGGATACGTTGCCGGAGAAGCGGCCGTATTTGCTGCAGGCGGATGCTGAGGCGCTGGTGGGGCTTTTGGATGCGATGGAGAAGAAGGTGGAGATGATTAACCGGATGGCGCATTTGACGCCGGTGCGGTCGTTCCGGAAGGTGATTGTGTCGGCGGTGGCGATTGAGACGGAGTTTCAGATTCTGAATACGTTGCTTGCGGAGAAGGCTGCTCAGCTGGAGGTTACGGAGAATCAGCTGTTCAGGATTTTCTGCCGGTGGGAGGGCGTTGATTATGCGACGGCTGAGGTTGTGGTGACGTATCCGAAGCGGTTTGAGTTGCGGGACCGGAAGGCTGACCTGGAGTTTCTGGATAAGGCGCTTTCGGTGGCGGAGCGGATTGGGTCTGCGACGTTGCGGAGGGAGCTGGAACGGCAGGTTGCGCGGGTTGTGCTGGAGCGTGATGATGTGCTGGAGGTGGTGGAGGCGGAACTGGGTGGGGGTGGCTGAGGCTGAGCGGGTGAGTGAATTATTTTTTTTGTGTAAAGTTGGCGCAGGAATTCAAATCATTGGCATAAAAAACATTGATGGTATATTTGGTGGTATATCGTTTTTATTATAATTGCAAGTGCTTATTAAAAATCAATTTATATCTCTATTTGTAATCCCTCCCTCTGCAACAAACCCCGCGTTTACGTGGGGTTTTTGCATTATGGGAGGGGTTCGAACCCGAAAGGAGGGTTCGAAAACGGCATCAAGCCGTTAAGACGGCGAGCGAAAGCGAGACCGCCCCCGGTAATCCGGGGGTGAGGGCGAAAAGCCCGAATCAATCCCTCCCTCTCCGCAACAAACCCCGCGTTTACGTGGGGTTTTTGCATTATGGGAGGGGTTCGAACCCGAAAGGAGGGTTCGAAAACGGCATCAAGCCGTTAAGACGGCGAGCGAAAGCGAGACCGCCCCCGGCAATCCGGGGGTGAGGGCGAAAAGCCCGAATCAATCCCTCCCTCTCCGCAACAAACCCCGCGTTTACGTGGGGTTTTTGCATTATGGGAGGGGTTCGAATTCTAAAGGGGGGTTCGAAAACGGCCTTCAAGCCGTTAAGACGGCGAGCGAAAGCGAGACCGCCCCCGGCAATCCGGGGGTGAGGGCGAAAAGCCCGAATCAATCCCTCCCTCTCCGCAACAAACCCCGCGTTTACGTGGGGTTTTTGCATTATGGGAGGGGTTCGAATTCTAAAGGGGGGTTCGAAAACGGCCTTCAAGCCGTTAAGACGGCGAGCGAAAGCGAGACCGCCCCCGGCAATCCGGGGGTGAGGGCGAAAAGCCCGAATCAATCCCTCCCTCTCCGCAACAAACCCCGCGTTTACGTGGGGTTTTTGCATTATGGGAGGGGTTCGAATTCTAAAGGGGGGCGGACATTCCTGTCCGCCATTCTATTCGGTTCAATGGCGGACAGGAATGTCCGCCCTCCGTTCAAAAGGCAGCAATCCATTTCAAATAGCGCACAAGTCGTTTCGCCTTGCTCGGGGTGAGTATACCGGCGAAAGTGTGCCACCTATTTCGGAGCAAACTGTACCACCTTTTACAGGCCAGATCTGATGTTGTCTGAATTGGTTTTGTGAAGTCCGGTGGTTTTAGGGGTAGTAATCGGGGCACGTCCCTTCCTTTATGGCGATAGACAGACTTGAGTAAACGTTGTTGTCCTGAATTCTCCGAATGCTCATAAAAGTGATAGTGAATAAAAAATAAGATCGATTATTGAATATTATTGTTTTAAATTGAAAATATTTTCAATCTAATCGCAATAATATGCTTGTCGAATTTTGCGTCAAGAACTTCAGAAGCCTGCGTGATGAGCAGGTACTCAGTCTCGTTGCCGCTAAAGACAACTCGTTGAGCGACACCAACACGATGGCTACAGGAGTCAAGGCGGTCCCACGGATTTTGCCAAGCGCCGTGATCTATGGTGCCAATGCTAGTGGAAAATCCAATCTTATCAAAGCTTTGCAGTACATGCGCGGTGTTGTAGTCGAATCGGCCACCATGATACAGCCAGGCCAGACATACGCCGTGCAACCGTTCATGCTGGACCTCTTATCAGAAAAGGAGCCTACTGAATTCGAAATCACCTTTGTGCTTGATCATGTGAGGTATCAGTATGGTTTCAGCATGACTTGGAAGAGGATTGTCAGCGAGTATCTTCTCGTTTACAAAGCCTTTAAACCACAACAATGGTTTGAGCGCCATTACGATCCTGGTCAGGATAACGATGTCTACAATTTCGGATCCGGACTCAAAGGACAGAAAACCATTTGGGAAAAAGCTACCAGACCAAACGCATTGTTTTTATCGATGGCAGTGCAGCTCAATAGCGAAGATTTACGTCCGGTTTTCGACTGGTTTGCACGAAATCTGGTGATCTTCAATGAGCAAACAAAACTGAATAAGCAGTATGCTTTTCAGCTGCTAAAAGATGCGGAAAGTAAAAAGCGGATATGCGACTTCCTCAAAACAGCAGACATCAGTATTTCTGATGTCGAAATCGTTACCGATAAAGTGCCCGGAAAAAAGCTGCATTTTGATCTGACATCCGGAAATACTGAGGTGCAAAATGAAGAGATCGAAGAAAACAGATTGCGTTTCACCCATGTCACTGATCGGGGGCAAGCAGTCTTCGATCTTGATGATGAGTCCAATGGTACACGTATCCTGGTATTCCTTGCAGCACCTATACTCGATATTCTCGACAAGGGTCTTACGCTGGTCATCGATGAACTGGACACCAGTCTGCACACACTTCTGGTAAGAGAGCTGGTAAGACTGTTCCATCGCCCTGAAATAAACAAGCGAGGAGCACAACTGATTTTTACCACTCATGACACATCTCTGCTTGACGCTCCGGATTTATTCCGACGTGATCAGATATGGCTGGTTGAAAAAGATACCAGCCAAGCCTCAACATTGGTAGCTGTTGCGGAATTCAGTCCCCGCAAAAACGAGGCCTTGGAAAAAGGGTACCTGAGTGGTCGTTATGGGGGTATTCCCTTTCTGACCCATCATTCAGGGGAATTTGAGTGATGGTGCGTGATAATTCCCCTAAAATCCGGCAGGCAAGGCAACTGGAACGAAAGCAGGGACGACGGGCCAGCTATGATCGGATATTGATTGTTTCTGAGGGAAGCAAAACCGAGCCGAACTACTTTAACGAAATCCGCTCCTTATTTCGTCTGCACACCGCCAACGTGGTAGTGCGTCCCAGCGAACCTGGAACAGCTCCTATTCAAGTTGTCCACTATGCGAAACAGCTTTTTCTTGACGGTGACAGGCATCGAAACATCCAGCGCCTCGCCTTCGAGAAAGTTTTTGCAGTGTTTGACCGTGACGATCACGAGAGCTATTCAAATGCGTTGAAGACAGCCGAATCGCTTGATGGCAAACTCAGAAACGACAACAAGCAGGTGATCCGATTCCAGGCTGTTCCTTCGATACCCAGCTTCGAACTCTGGTTACTGCTTCATTTTGAAAACGTTCAGTCACAAATCGACCGCCATGAAGTTCTTCGCCGGCTGAAGAAGCATATTCCCCAATACGAGAAAGGATATATAGGAACCTTCAATATGACTCGCGAGCATTTGGGATTAGCATTTTCGCGAGCTGAAAAACTGGGACAGCATAATTCAGCTTACACTCATCCAGAACCTTATACGGCTGTTGGTATCCTCGTGCAATTGCTTACCGGTTTACGAACGTGACCCGTCCTCGCCAGAACGTTTTAATAAATATCTGACAAATATATTTGGGGGTATATCGTTTTTTTTATAAACGCAAGTGTTTATTAATAAGTAAGTTATAGATCTATTTGTAATTCTTCCCTCTCCGCAGAAAGAGAAAGCTTCCGGAAAAACCGGGAGCTTTTTTTGTTATGAGATGTAACGAAAATGAGAAGGGGAGGAGTTCGAATTCTAAAGGGGGGCGGACATTCCTGTCCGCCATTCTATTCGGTTCAATGGCGGACAGGAATGTCCGCCCCCCGTTCAAAAGGCAGCAATCCATTTCAAATAGCGCACAAGTTGTTTCGCGTTGCTCGGGGTGAGTATCCCAGTGAAAGCGTGCTCCTGATTCCGGGTGAAAGTGTGCCACCAATTTTGTGGCTCTTTGCTGAATTGGGGGCTTGGCTCGAATGGCGGACAGGAATGTCCGCCCTCCGTTCAAAAGGCAGCAATCCGTTCTGAATAGCGCACAAGTCGTTTCGCGTTGCTCGGAGTGAGTATACCGGTGAAAGCGTGCCCCTGATTCCGGGTGAAAGTGTGCCACCAGTTTTGCGGCTTTTTGCTGAATTGGGGGCTTGGCTCGAATGGCGGACAGGAATGTCCGCCCCCCGTTAAGAACTATAAGTGACCAATCAGGAACATTCGGAATTGAGCGGCATTATGCGGCGGGTGTTGTAGCGGATGCCGGATTGAGCTTGCTGGTGATGTCTTCGAGCATTCTGTTGACGTCGAGGAGTTCTTTCTGGAGGTCGATGACGGTGTTCTGGAGGGCACGGAGTTTTTCGGTGCATTCGTGCAGTTTGGCCATGACTTCGGGATCGGGTCCGGCAGGGACGGGTGAGAATCCTCGTTTTCCATAGAGCACATACCCTACGTCGATGCCGACGGCTTCGAGTCTTTCGCGCAGGATGTTGCCGATTCGGTGTTTGCCGCTGACGTATGCGCTGAGATAGGTTGCGTCGCTGGTTCCGATAGCTTTGCAGAGGGCTACCTGGGTATTGAACTTCATTTTGACCTCTTCACGAAGCCGGAGCGCTTCTTCCCTGTATTGTCCTGTAATTGCCATATGCTTGTTGATATAGTGTATATTGATAATAATAGATATTTCTATCTATTTATAATGATAAAGATAGGAATAGGTTGCGAATGATAAGCAATGATAATGATGAATGGCGGTGTGGTATTGATAGTTCTTGTTGTATTTCCCTATTTCCGCTTATAAAAACAGGGAGATGTGATGCCGGCGGGAAAGATTTCGGAGGATACGGTTACTGCGATACGCTCAGCTCTGGAGGATGGGTGTTACCGTGAGGTGTTCCGACTTGTAGGGATTGCATGGATCGACCGGAAGACGCTGTTGAACTGGCTGAAGCGGGGCGAACGGGAGAAGAGCGGATGTACCTGGCTGTCGAGCGAGCTGAGTCCCGAAAGCTTTCGGGATGAGGAGTTTCATTTGAAGAACATCAAGGATGCTTCGACGGGCGCAGGGGGCGTGATCATCATGCATGAGGATACGTTGCCGGAGAAGCGGCCGTATCTGTTGCAGGCTGATTCGGAGGCGCTGGTGGGGCTGCTGGATGCGATGGAAAAGAAGGCGGAGATGATTAACCGGATGGCGCATTTGACGCCGGTGCGGACGTTCCGGAAGCTGATTGTGTCGGTGGTGGCGATTGAGACGGAGTTTCAGATTCTGAATACGCTTCTCTCTGAGAAGGTGGCTCAGCTTGAGGTGACGGAGAACCAACTGTTCAGGATTTTCTGCCGGTGGGATGGGGTCGATTATGCTACGGCTGAGGTTGTGGTGACTTACCCGAAGCGGTTCGAGCTGCGTGACCGGAAGGTTGACCTGGATTTTCTGGACAAGGCGCTGGCTGTGGCGGCTCGGCTCGGCTCTCCGACGTTGAAGCGGGAGCTGGAGCGGCAGGTAGCGCGTGTGGTGCTGGAGCGTGACGATGTGCTGGAGACGGTGGAGGCTGATCTGATCTGATCTGATGGGGACGGGGTAACTTCCCTTTTTTGCGCTTTGGGTTTGCTGTGACAAGCGAGCAAAGCGGACGCAGGCTTGCCTTTGAGGATGCGGGGAAATGAGAAATGGCAGCGGGAACGATTTGTGAGCCGTTTGGCGAACCCAAACCAAAACAAACCCGACCAACGAATGATACAAAGCTTACAAACTAACTTTAAGAAGAAGGCGTAAGCCAAATCTTCTGCACCCGTAAGGATTTATCTATACTTTTGACTTCAAAATCTTTCATTTCATAATCCATCTTATGATGATTATAGATTAGCTCAAAGTTTGCTGGATAATCATTTCCTATTTGTTCAAACAACCCAATAATATGAGTGATAGGGAGAGAATAGAGATAATGATGACGCTCCTTATCAGAATTCACAAGCACACCTTCTAATAAGCGGGGATCATCCGAAAAGAACTCCCAGAAGACATAGCTATGTACAAATTGATGGCAAAAAAATAACAAATCTTTGGTAAGATTTTGTGGGTTTTCAAGGTCGAACAACTCATTAATCTTGTGCCAGTTTAACCTTGTGATTGGTTTCCCTTTCCAAGGATAGGCGCTTATTGTGATTTTCTGATTAATGACCGAGTTCGATAACTTTTGACTTTCAACAAGTTTTCGAATCGAATAGTAACCAAGCATTATCGTTTGTTCTAACCGTGCAGAAGATGCTTCAGTCCATCGTCTTTGTTTTGCTTTAGCACGAAGATTATTTGCCTGTTTTATCAGATCATCTTTCCAAAAGTGGGATTCGTATATCATGAAGTCAAAATGTTTAATGATGATGTGACCCGCAAATATTACTACAATGAGAGGGTGTGTTGTGTTGGGGTTGATACACTATTTACAGAGCAGAATAATGCCAAGCATTTGGAAGGCGCGTTTTTTGCGAGTTCTCTCATTGTTTACTTTTGAGTATATTAATATTGAAGCACGAAAAATCGAATGGACAGAACACTTTATTCTTCCTGCGGCTTGCCAGCCTTCAGTCGTTGTATACCTTCAATAGCAGCAGAGCTTGTAAAGTAGAATCCAATGACAATCGAAATTACGGCTTGGAAACTATCCAGCATATTTTTCGTTAACGGGGCTATCGTTTGGTTGTATTCTGGGTTGACTAAAGAGAAGAAGGTCGTCATCCCGACGATTGATAAATACGTAGTAATCATAGATCCGGCAATAGCGTTTCTCATAGTAAACTCAATCAGAAGGCCGGGCTTCAACAAGACAGCAAACAGTCCAAAGAATGTCACGAGACCAATTGACGCAGTGGCAAATGAGAGTATTCTCAAACCATAGAATTTAGCGCCGAAGACCCCAACAAAGAGCAGGGATAAATCGACAGTAAGTATTATGATAATGAGCCAACCCTGTTTACGTTCCATCGCTAAATCTCCTGAATAATGTTGTGCACCAAAACAAGTGTTAGATCGATTAGCTTAATCTGTATAAAAAGATGAAAAAAACACACGTACGCACTTTGATCTGCATAATAGTCTGACACCTACCGCAATTCAATAAATAATATACGCATAAACCCGGAGTCTGTCACTGTTGACAGCGTAATTGTTTTCCGATTGATGGGGTGAGGGAAAGGGATTTGGGAGGTGTCTGGGGAGGTGAGCAGGGGCGGGTGCCCCTGCTTTTTTGTGTTAGTTGAAGAGGCCTTCTTGCCTGAAGCTGAAGTAGTTGCCGTTGCTGCCGATGATGACGTGGTCGAGTAGTTCGATGTCGATGAAGTCAGCTGAGCTGCGGATTTGTTTGGTTACGGTTTTATCGGCATTGCTTGGTTCCGGATTGCCGGAGGGGTGGTTGAGTGCCAGAATGAGGGTATAGGCGTTTGTGGGTTTAACGTTTTCAGGTTGTCCCCGATTTAGCGCGGCACGTGATGTTTTTGATTTGCTACGACAGGTGGAAGCTCGTGAGGTGTATGAAACGGTGCACAGAATGCGGTCTATCATTGGCCAAGTGTTCACTATTGCTATCGATATCCATGTGTCCGGTGTGACCAGCAATCCTGCGGTGGGCCTTGCACGGGTCTTGAAGAAGCCGGAGAAAATGCTCATGGCTGCGATCATCTATCCGAAGGAGCTTGGCTGGTTACTGCGGGATATAGAAGCGTATCCAGGATCATTTGTGGTTAAGAGTGCTTTTGAGGCTGGCTCCGATTTATTTTGTTCGTCCAAAGGAGCTTCGCCTTATAACGATGGACTGATATTGATTTTGATGGATTGATGCTGAACATTCCAGCGGCGGCCATGAAAATGAAACGGAGTGAAAAGTCACAGATGGGAACGCAACCTCATGCAGTTCCTCTCGCACGTCAGGTAGACGAGGTGTTGAGGAAACTGAAACAGGTGATTGGCAGAGGAGAGTATGTTTACGCAATTCGCTCAGGATCGAGGACAATAAGCGCGAATACCGTGAATGTGGGCATCCGAACATTGGGATGGGATGCTGATACGGTGACCGGTTACGGTTTCAGGGCGAGGGCACGGACGATGATCCATGAAACACTCGGATTCAGCCCGGACGCTATCGAGGTACAGGTTGCGCACCGTGTTCCTGATCGGCTTGGGAGTGCTTTCAATCGGATACAGCACCTTGAGAAGCGAAAGAGGATGATACAGGCTTGGGCGGATTATCTGGGTGGGCTGAGGGCTGACGGAAATGATTCCGTATTTTTATGACGAGCGTGACCGGTATGCTTTTCAGGCCAAGCTGATGGTTTCGACTTGCGTTCTCAGAAAATAGGATTGCGTAGAATTACGTTAAATGTTAAGTTTTAATAGATTTTACTTTTTTTACAAGAGGGGAAATTTAACTTATAAGTGAAAATCGAGTTTGAGATAGTGCTTGTTGAGCATGGACGTGGAGGTGCGCTCTACTCAGTACGTTATATGGGAGAAGAAGCGACAGAGCTTGACAAGTTCCTTGAATGTAAGGAAGTTACGTCATGTGAGGACTTTGAGCCACTTACTGCTCGCCTCAATGACATGGTTGATTATTTAGGATTTAGGTCTCAGTATTTCAAGATTGAGGAAGGGAGCTATCATGATTCTATTACTGCATTGCACTACGATAACGGACCACTTCGTCTTTATTGCTTGCGAAGATCAAGCGTTTTACTTATAGCCGGGTATGGTGGGCCTAAATATACCCGCACTTATCAGGAAGATCAAGTTCTTAATGATGCTGTTGATAAGCTCAAAATAATTGATGAGTTGTTAGATAAGAGGCAAAAAACCGGTGAGATAAGCATTAATAATCATACCGGTGCTTTAGAAGGTAATCTTATATTCACTTTAGATGACTGACCATGACAAAATCACTTCTGAAAAGGACTGTTGAGAAAATATCTCCCTTTACAAGGCAGTTTATTAAAAAACAGGGGGAGTTTGCTGCAAAAATTGATGAATTGCTTGAGTCCACAGGGATGACTCAAAGAGAATTGGCGGAAAAATTGGGCAAGAAAGAGTCTTATGTTAGTAGAATTCTTGCTGGGTGGGATAATCCAACCCTTAAAACAATTACAGCCTTTGAGGTTGCCTTAGGTGAAGATATTATAGACTTTAACCTTACGTCTATAATATCTCAAAAGGTATCAGCGTTGTTTTCTGGAAATGTTTCTGAGGATAGTAATCATAAAGGATTTAGTAGTATTGTGACAAGCGGTTCAGTAGTGCTTAATCCTGATGTTTATTATGGAAATCAAGCAGCATAATAGAAATGAAAGAAAATTATCAAATAGGATTTAAGTATGCAGGATTTCGATTTCTCAAGTTTGCATTTGAGGAGCAGGAATCTGTTCCGGAAAATGAGGTTTTTGATTTTCAGATTTCTATAAATATTGAGAGTTCTGAAGTTTCTGATGATCAAGAATCCCGGATTATAGTAAAGGTCATCGTACTTGTGGGAAGAAAGAGCGAAAATAGAATGGTTGCAGATATTTCAACGGCATCAATGTTTGATTTAAAGGGGGTTGCGGGCGATCTGGATGAACACGGAAAAATAAAGTATCCGGAAACCCTTCTTGTGACTCTGGTATCACTGGCCATTTCAACCACAAGAGGCGCTATACTTGGTAAGGGTGGTGGATCCTTTTTAGAAAAAATACCAATGCCCATCGTTGATCCAAAAACCTTTGTTCCATCCCTTAATGATAAGTCGGCTAACGAGACTCCATAGTTCGTCGCCTGCCCCTGCTAAAGAATATTTTACAAGCCCAGTGCGCGGAGCGTCATGACTGAAAGCGCAGCGGACTCTGAAGCGAAGCTCCTACGCTTTTCAACGACGCCGACGGGATGCTTGCTTTCTCTCCTTGCAAAAGCGGCATGACGGCGGTGGTATATCGCTGGGTTGAAGAGATGGCGGGATGCCTGCCCGTTCGTATTTTGCATGCAGCATGACAGCCGCCGAAACAGCCAGCGACTGCGCGGTGTTATAGCGCCCGGATAAGCAGAAGCGGCGTCAATCTAACGACCGCAGTGTGCGTGCGCTTTTCTGTTGTTGCGCAAGTACATGGCGGGCGGGTATGCTTGAGGTTTTTCGCTATACAACAGACCGGAATGGCAATAGCATTGGTTGCACGGAAGCTTTGGCGGTGCGCTTGCTTTGAGTTTTTGCAATGTGAATCGGATACAGTATAAACCTCGTCAGATTCCAAACGGCACAATTGATCGACTGGCCATACCGCTTTTCCGTTATTTACGGTATGTCCCGATTCATGTCGGGAATGACAAAGCCGGAGGGCAACCGATGCGATGTTCAGGGGTGGCGTGATGCTCGGGGCGGGATCGGGGTGCTGGTCTGCGTATCAAATGGGAATAGGATGGATACAGAAGTAAGCTTGAGGTGCGATACTCTCGAAGCGTTTGCCCTGGCATTTGCAATATATGGCTAACTTTCGAAATAACTTCTTGCTCCGGCCCACGTTGCTGTTTCTACCATGTAACCCAATAACATCGAGCCATATTGTTCGAGGATCTCTTGTTTGGATTCAAGTTTGATAATGCGATGCCGGGATTGCCATTGCTGCACAAGAATATTTTTGCGGTCTTCGTCAAGGTTCATGATCGCATTGCGAGCAAGTGCATCGAATTCAAGTGCTGCGGGAAAATACGGAAAGTCGGGGTACTCAGGCCCAAATTGTGTTTGATATTTCAGTTCCTTCCACCATTTTCTGGAGCAAGCATACGAACATGTCGTAGTAGTGGGCCCAGAATCCGCGTTTATTCACGTGTCATTCATACATTGTGTATAGATGTACCACGCCAGCCGTAACCGGTTAATTTGTAGTGAGCGTAGCGAACTAAAAATGCGTCCGCGTTGAGGGCATTGTTAGAAGCTTTGGCACTATAAGTCATAATAATGCTTCGTGTATTTTGACCAAGGATCAAGGCCAAGGTGATGCTTTGCTTCGTATTGCAGGACGGCTTTGGATGGGGATGTGGTTGATTTTTCGGCTAGCATCAACTCTACGAAATGTGGATCGTTCTCAATTTCGCACTGCGCAATTTCAACCATATGTTTCTTCTCATTTTCATTTAACGCGGTGAAGTGCTCCGCCCATTCCACTTCAGCCTTTTCGCCTGTTGGACTCTTGCCTGAAAGTGCCTCTATGAGCCTTCTTTCTAGCAGATATGTTTCTGGTATTTTGATAATCTCGTAATACTTCGGAACCTTATTTTTTGTTGCTTCGTAGATTTTTTTTCGAACTTCTTCAGGCACCTTTAATCCGAAAGTGATACTTCTTACTGCACGGTAATCGTGAGGAATAGGGCCGTGAATATTCTCCAAAAGAACACGAAATTCTTCTTCATAGCACCACCTCGGAGATTTGTGCCCGAGCATTGCTCGAACGGCTTTTTCAGCATTGCCTTGCAAATGTTGAATATTAAGGCTCGGAGGCACATCTACATAATTTACTCCAAAGCAGTGGAGATGCTGCTTTGAGCAAAACCGTGTTAATTGAACAAGGTTGTACTCAATTGCAATTCCACAATGACTTGCGGCGTAGTGAGCCCACATTAATTCATCCGTAACGTTTCTCGATAGCGAAAACACACCGCTATTGTCCGTTGACTGGCTTATTTGGCGCGCTAAGTCATAAAGCGTTTTGGTTAATTCAGTTCGTTCTCCAATACTAAACAAGCCCTGAAGAAATGCAGTGATACCCGCTTGTATCTGATTTTGAAATATCCCTTCGTTTGGATCGTTCAATTTTTCACGGGTCGGCAAATACAAATAACTTTCAGCTATTGGCTCTACGACCTGGCTGACCGAACGTTTATCCAGCTCACCTTCTGAGGTGAGGGTGATAGCCTTATATTTAAAATAGTGACCAGACACTTTTTACTTCTAACGTGGAGTTGAGCGGCGCGCTTCAGCGCGTCCGAGCGTAGTGAAACGAAGCGTATTCGAACGGTTGGTTAGCGAATTTATTTTTTTGTCAGAGTAATACTGTCATGTAGCACAATATTATCAGGTAAAGATTCTAAGCCTTCCCATGAATTTTTTTTTATAGAATTATGATAATATTCTTTTAAAAAATTAGATGAAACTGGGGTTGTAGAAGCAATAAATACAACAAACTCTTTACCTATAGCATCAGTTTCAGAACTACCAAAATATATTGTTCCCTTCCAAGTTCCACTTTTCATTTTAAGAATGGGGCCGTCTGCAGGATAAAATCTTGGTGTGTCAACTGGTTGCAAAATCAACCATAAGTCTGCATCTTTATATTCTATTGAGAATGTTCCTTCCAGCTTTGTTTCGTAACCAACCAAGCTTCCTGACACTGGTTTACTAATAACGAGTTCTTTATCAGACGGGGCATTAAACATTTTAATTGCCCAAGTTGTACCAGCTACTATTGCTGCGATCAATAGGCCTGCAATGACTTGTTCAGTAATTGAAGAATTCTTAATCCTTTCTATGAGATTCATGGTTTTGGTTGGTCCTTTACGCTAACAATGTTTAGACTGATCTGTCTAATTCTGGAAAAGCAGAAAGCTGCTTTCTGTATAAGACAATTTTAAAGCCACATCAACAGATCAGCCAATTGATTAAATAAATATAACTTAAAAGCATTAACAGTTATTCGGGTCTGTCGGTTTATACTGATCAGTCTAAACCGGCAATAAACATTTCAACAACGCATTTTACTCCATGAACGCCCTTGTTTAACGAAGCTCATCCGAGGGGAAACCGGGGAGCGGTTGAGCGATTGGATGAAGCAGCTTATTGGCTGCGGCATTGTTTTTTTCTCAGAATAGTAACCTGATAATGTACGCAGGAATTTTGAGTATTACACGGTGATGGCGTGTTTTTTTTGATGGCGGTGGGATGAAGATCGTGCTACGGGTTGCGGGTTACGTGCTATGTGAGGATGAATGTGGGAGTGAAGATTGTGTTACGTGCGAGGTGTTAGGTGAAGATGAGTTTGGAGTTTGTGGGTTGGCTGGGGGCAGCTTTTTTATGCTTGAATAATAGATATATATTTCTAAATATCAGGATTTTGCTGCATATCAGTAATGATAAAAATTGCCATTCATATAATGGAGTGGTTATGGGTTTGATGGATGGGTTTTTGCGGCGGACGTTGTTTCCGGTGCGGGTTGTGGTTGAGGATGGTGGTGGTGAGTTGTTGGGAAATGATGAACGTAACGTGATAAAGAGTTTATTAAACTGTGAATAATGTTCTTTTTTATCGTTCTGTAGAACTGGTTATTTCCTTATAATACCTGCAACATGCTCACCCCGCCTCCCGTAAGATCAGCGCGCTCAGGGTGAGCTTTTTGTTTTTACCTTTTTTACTTACGTACCGGAGACGTAGAACTGCGGAGACCTGTTTTCGATTGAGACGGGATGTAGAGTCGGGGATGTGATTTCAATCCGGAGGGTGTTCATGCGGAGAAGATGGAACCCGTCGGGAGCTGTTTTCGATAAAAAAGCGGCAATACGGATCAGGGATTGATCCGGTCTTGAAAAAAATCAGATGAATTATGGTTGTTTATGAAGTCAGGGTGTCGCTTCTGGGGATTGAGCCGGAGGTTTGGCGGCGGGTTCGGGTACCTGGTGATCTGCGGTTGAGTGAGGTTCACTTTCTGTTGCAGATAATTATGGGTTGGACGAACAGTCATCAGCATGAGTATGTGGGAGCAGACCGGAAGCGATATGGTAGTGCTGAAGGGCATGAGTTGTTGCCCGGTGTGCTGAATGAGAGCCAGTACCGGCTGTCATCGCTGATCAGTGAGCCGGGTGACGGGTGTCTGTATATCTATGATTTCGGCGATGACTGGTCACATGAGATTGTGCTGGAGGCGGTGGTCGAACTTGAAGAGCCAGATGAGCCGTTGTGGTGTCTGGGTGGCCAGGGAGCCTGTCCGCCGGAGGATTGTGGCGGGGTGCCTGGCTATTTTGACTTGCTCGAACAGTTGAGGGACAGTGATGCCGAGGGTCATCAGGAGGCGGTGGAATTGTATGGTGAAGATTTCGATCCTGAAGCGTTTGATTGCACTTTTTTCAATCGGTTGATAACGGAACGGTTTTCAGGGATTGGTGAGATGATGAATCCTGAAGAGGTTGAGGAGCAGATGCGGCTGTTGGCTGAGCTTCAGGATTTTCTCGATTCGGATGGGCTTCCCGAAAGCACGATGACGCTTTTGATGATTGACGGTTTTTTTGCGGCTCTTGCGATTCATCCGGTAACGATGATGCCGAACCAATGGCTGCCGTATGTGTGGGATGTTACAGGGGCGGGTCAACAACCGGGTTTTATCTCCAATGCTCAGGTTGAAAAGGGGTTGGGTCTGATGCTTTCGTACATGAATTTCGTCGTAGATCATTTGTCGGAGAGTTCTGATGAGTATTTGCCGCTATTCGAATTTATGCAGATCGAATCGGAAGAAGAGCGGATGAAATTGTCGATGGATTGGGCCGTAGGCTTTATGGTAGGGGCTACGATCGATAAGCATGTGTGGGAGCGGACGTTTGGTGATGAAGAAGGGGCCGATTTGCTTATGCCGTTTATTGTAATGTCTGGCTTTCTTGACGAGAAGAAGGGTGTTGATCCGGTCAAAAAAGCTGAGCTCAGAAAGGAGCTGATCGATGAGATGGGGGATTATGTGCTGGATATGCAAGAGTATTGGGCACCAATGAGGCGAGACTTTCTTGCCGGGAGAAGCCTCGCCAGGGCGGCGAAGGCGCAGCCTCGCGTCGGGCGTAACGACCCGTGTCCCTGCGGCAGTGGCAAGAAGTTCAAACAGTGTTGCGGGAAGTAGAGAAGAGGGAATAACGGGAAATGGAGGGCTTTCGGCTACGTGACATGGTACTTCATTGTCTTGAACAGCGATTCGATGTACGGGTTGTCCAAAAAGGGGCAATCCATTCCAAATAGCGTACGGATCGCGTTTCGCGTTGCTCGGGGTGATTATACCGGTGAAAGTGTGCTTCCTGATTCCGGGTGAAAGTGTGCCACCAGTTTTGCTGTTCTTTGCTGAATTGGGGGCTTGGCTCGAATGGCGGACAGGAATGTCCGCCATTGAACCGAATAGAATGGCGGACAGGAATGTCCGCCCCCCTGTATGCTCGCGCGTTTTTATCCCATATCCGGAAAATCCTGCTGAACGCGGAGCAGGGCATCCTGCTTCAGCCGTACAGCGGCGGCGAATTCCGGCCAGCGTCGGATGGCTTCGGCCACCTCTCTGACGATGCCTTCATGGTCGGGCACCGAAAAGCGATTTCCAACCGTTTCGAAATCCTGTCGTGCAATATCGCGGAACTTTCCGTTGACGGACATCCGGTGCATGAACTTCCACTCTCCGTATGGGGTGAAGGCGTGCGTCAGGCCGTATGCCGGGGAGAGTGACCAGGTTCCGGCAGCGTCCATGAGGAACGAGAGGCTTCGGGTGTGATCGTCGCAGTTTGCCGCAAGCACGTTGAATACCATACGCCTGAAGGCCTCCTGCATGGCCGGTTCCGGCAGTCCGAGCGCTTTGATGGTTTCGAAGTACCGGTCGTAATCGTGGGTTTCCCCTTCAATGCAGTCGAGATGCCGCAGGGCGCAGAGGCTCTGCAGATGCAGTTTTTCGCCATCCCGGCGGTCGAAGCGGCGAGTCATGAAGTGCGCCCGTCCGTTTTCTTCGAGCAGGCCGCACTCCGTCATGGCAATACCGGCGGCTTTTGCCATCATCGAATAGGCGTATTCGATCCGTCCGGGAGAGCTTTCACAGCTCGTATCACAATCCATGGCTACGCCGTCAAGCTTGATTATCCACAGCTCGAAACCCGGCCCGGCCGGCAGTTGACCCGAGCGGATTTCGTCGCTCTCCTCGTTCCATGCAATGACGGCTTTCGGCTGTTTGCCTCCGGCGGATGCGCCGACCTGAAAGAGGTTCGTCAATGCGGCCTCGGTTTCACGGTCGTTGTGGATATTTGCCGCAAACGCCGCGTCCGATGCGGCAACCAGACTATCAATTTCCAGTTCTTTCGGTTTCGAAAAGCGAGGACCGCGCATAGGGCGGAACTCCAGCGCGCCCATGCCGCTGTTGCCCATGTATGCGAGCCGGTCCAGCGGCGTTATCGCTTCAGGTGAGAGTCCCTCGTTTGCCAGATAGGTCTCGATCAGCCTGCTGCCGAACCCTTCGGGGATGGAGTCGGCAAGCAGTCCGGGGAGCCGCATGAAGGTGGCTTCAGGCAGCAGCGGAAAAGCGTGGACGGCCTCTGTGAGAGGCATGGTCAGCGGCGCCAGCTCGATGCCTCCGGCCTGCCACGAGGGGTCGTATTCGAAGATGCAGTTGCCGGAACCGGGTTCCATCGTAACGGTTCCGACGGTACGATTCCAGGCGCGAACTTCAATGCGGTTTACTGAGCGGTACATGGCAGGATAAGATGTTTTTTCTGTTGGCGGTCGCAGACGATCGGTGCAGTTTGCAGGATAACGATTATTGCCGATAAACAAAGCCCCGATATGGGTTTTTCGGGTGCCTTATCCCTTGATGACGGCAAGGGGTTTCAGACGGGCCACTTTTTTCGCAATACCGCAATCGTCGATAACCGCCACCACTTCATCGACATCCTTGTAGGCGGCAGGGGCCTCTTCGGTGAGCCCGGCCTTCGAACCGGCCTCTACGATAATTCCCTGAGCCGAAAGCTGACGCAGCAGTGTTCCCGCATCGGTTTCTTTGCGGGCTCTGGTACGCGACATGGTGCGGCCCGCACCGTGGCAGCTCGACCCGAAACTCTCCTGCATGGCGGCTTCCCGGCCGCAAAGCACATAGGAACCGGTACCCATGCTTCCCGGAATGAGCACCGGCTGGCCGGGGAAGGCGCGGGTCGCCCCCTTGCGGTGCACCACGAGTTTTTTTCTGACGCCCCCGACGGTATGGGTTTCGATTTTCGCGATGTTGTGCGCCACATCGTAGAGCAGCTCCAGATTCTCATCCGAGCCGAACACCCGTTTCCATGCCTCCCGGATCTCCCAGGTGATGAGCTGCCGGTTAGCCCAGGCGAAATTTGCGGCAGCCGACATGGCTTTCCAGTAGCTTTGCCCTTCAGGCGACCTGAACGGAGCGCAGGCCAGCTCCCGGTCGGGCAGGGCGAAGCCGAATTTGCCGAGAGAGCCGTTCATAAGGCGGATGTAGTCCGTGGCAACCTGGTGGCCGAGGCCGCGCGAACCGGTATGGATCATCACGCACACCTGATTGCGGAACAACCCCATCCGTTCGGCCTCCGTTTCGTCGTAAATCGCCGATACGTACTCGACCTCCACGAAATGGTTGCCTGCCCCCATCGTACCGAGCTGATCGTGACCCCGCGCTTTTGCGTGGTCGGACACCGATGCCGCGTCGGCCGCATCGAGCCGTCCGCCCGATTCGATATGGTCGATATCGGCTTCCAATGCGTAACCAAGTTCAAGCATTCTTTTTGCGCCGCCTTCAAGCACGGCATCGATTTGCTTGCCTTTGAGGCTCAGCATACCGCCTTTCCCGACGCCCGACGGCACATCTATCCGGATGGCCTTGCCGATTTCCGCCATTCGAGTGTGTACCTCGTCTTTTACGAGCGAAGATCGGAGCAGCCGCACGCCGCAGTTGATGTCGTAGCCTATGCCGCCGGGGGAGATGATGCCTTCGTCGTAATCGAAGGCCGCAACGCCGCCTACCGGAAACCCGTACCCTTCATGCACATCCGGCATGGCGAGCGCATGGTTCACGATTCCCGACAGGGTGGCCACGTTCACAAGCTGTTCAAGCGACCGGTCCCGCACAATCTGCCCGAGCATGCGTTCGCTCGCATACACCCGGGCCGGCACCCGCATATCGTTGCGATACGAATCCGGAATCTCCCATACACAGGGCGATATTTCCTTCAATACGCTTTTCGGTACCATGGCGGTGTTTTTCTATATGTCAAACACAATCATCGTTTCCCACTCCTGGTTCCTGTTCCGGCGTACATCGGCCTCGTGCCAGGTGACCGCCTTGATGTCGCGCCGGAGCGAAGCGAACCGCTGCCCTGAAAGCGTGCCAGTGATCGATGTTTCCGTAATGTGGTGAACGGCAACATCAGGGAATGCGGTTTTCCGCAGCGCGGTTTCAAGCAGTACTTCGTTGAGGAAATCGATGAGTAGAGCGGTGATGTCCGGCGCTTCGATGCGCAACTCAATCGTATCGGCATGCCCGGTTCCGGATTCTGTCGGCCCGAGAATCTCCGTCATGGCCGCAAGTGCATCGGCGAAAAGCTCTTCAAGCGTAGCGGCATGGACGCGAACCCGGATGTCGGCGGTATGTTCAAGGATTTCGTAGGGCATGGAGGATGTCGTTCAACTATACCTTCAGTAATACATCGGCGGGTATATGCAGTTCCTTATGCAGCAGTCGAATCTGGCGGATAGATAATGGTCGTTTCCTGTTTAACAGGTCACTTGTCCGACTTTTCGATCCAATAATCCTTGTCAAATCCTGTTGATCCAGCCCCATTTGATCCATTCGAAACTCGATTGCTTCTATCGGGTCCGGGTAATCGACCGGAAAATGCTCTTGCTCATACTTTTCTATGAGAATCCCGAGGATTTCCAGTTCGTCGCCATCCTTTGTGCCCGGTTTTGCCGTGAATATCTTTTCCAGGCGCGCAAGTGCCTGCTGATAGTCCTGTTCGGTTTTTATTGGTTTGATCTGCATCGTGTGCTCCTAAATTTTTGTAGCGTCAATTTTATCGTATTCTGCATGGGTTCCTACAAATCTGATGAATACCTGGCCATAGTCAAAGTTTATCATGGTAATAAGCCGGTACTTGTTTCCTTTGATATTGAATACTATCCGATTACTATTCAAAATACTGGCTGTCGGATAGTATTGTTTCAATGCATTGGGTGAACTCCAGTGTGCTTGTTCGGCTTCCTTGAACCACGCCTTGAGTGGTTGTTCAGCATCGCTGTGTTGCGTCCAGAACTGAACAAGCGTTTTTCGCGAAATGACTCTCAATGCCTCGTGGTTAAGGTTTTAATCGAAATATACATTGTTCCCGTATTGGGAACAATAGGTGTTCATCTAAAATTCTGAATTCACCTGTTTTTCAGGCACCTCGATAACGTGTCGTGGGCGCCCTGAGTGCAAGACGGACGGAGTCCCGAATACTTTCGGGATGAGGATTTCGATCCCGACAAGTCGGGACAACGGAGCAATCGAGGCGCGGAAAAACTTTTTCGAGATGCCCTTCAATCAATCTCTATGCCGTAGGTATCGAGCAGGCCGATCACTCCCGGCAGGGAGAACCTCGCTTTTCGGAGGCGGTTGGTTTCGGGGTTGATGGAGTAGTTGAAAGCCGAGCGGAAATCCGCTTTTTCGAGGTTCGTGTGAAAAAATATCGCCTGCAAAAGATCGCTCTCATCGAAAATCGCCCCGGTGAGGTCGGCTTCCGTAAAATCGGCCTCATGCAGGTCGCACTGCCTGAATCTGGTGTTTTTGAGGTTCAGCTTGAAAAAGGTCGAGAGCCTCAGCATACAGCGTTCGAAGTCGAGTTCCAGAAGAAAGGTGCGGCAATCGCCGAACTGCAGGCCGAGCAGCTTGCACTCCCTGAATCGCACCTCCTGCAGGCTGGTATTTTTCAGCTTCGCCAGGCTGAAATCGCACCCCTCGAAGGCGCAGTCTCTGAAGGTCACGCCTGAAAGATCCGCATTGGCGAAGCCGCAGCGCAGAAAGCGGCACTCTTCGTACATGCCGCGAGCCGGGTTTTCGGAGTCGAAGACGATGTTCTCGAAAATCCCGTTCTCGGTAAGATCTGTGTTCTCCTGTTTCATGATGCAACATACAACCGGGATAACATTTCTGAAAATCCGCTTAATGCTTGTTTCCTTCGCTCTCTATTAGGTAAATTAAACCGTAATTGACTTTTCATCCACTGAAAACCTTTAGTACCCCGACAGATGGACAGAACTGCCGCACTTCACCGACTGAAATCCTTTACAAAACCGATCCTTGTCGATGGCGGATACTGGAAGTTCGGTCGCATGCTCTACGTCCTGACCGATGCCGGTCTGATTACCGTTGATTGCCGGGTGTTCGATCCCATGCTCGGCCCTATCGAGTTCTCGCTGAAACATTATGCCGAAATAAAAGAGATTGCAAAAGAGAGCGAATCGCTCGAAGAGAACCAGGATCTCGACCCCGACGAAAAACTCTTTCTCTTTAACGACGGCAAGCCGGGCGTACCCTACTGGGCATTCCAGCCCCACGATGAAGCCGCTCTCGACGAGTACGTTTTCTCCTCCGACAAATCCGAAATCGAACAGGCTTTTATCGGACAGGCTCTTTGCGGCAAGGTCGAGCCGTGGGAGGATATGGATGAGAATAAGCTGATCGAATGGGCGGAGAGGGTTGAGGGGCATGGGGGGGCGAATGATTAGGTGTTGTTTTTGCTGAGCTTTCAAATCAGGGGTGACTGCGTCGACTGACAGGGAGGGAACTGCCGCCATGTTTCAATCACGTGCTATGTGGCGTCGTTATTGCTTGGTTGATGATGTGATATTTTGATGACTTTCAGATGTTTCGCTATATTTTCAGTAAGCGATTATTGCGGGATGAGTAACCATGACGATTGCGGCTCATTCGTTGTAAGGCGAATATGATGTTCGTACCACCATGGTCGATACGCATATTTTGAATCGAGTGCCGTCTGGCGTCCGAAGTCCTGTTGACGGCTTGTAAGCAACGTTTTTATGCTGATCCATATAAGACGCAGAAATAAAACCTGACATAAGGTATAAGAGATTAATAGTTATGTGATTAACGGTACTCTGAGTTGTTTTTCGAATGCGTGTTATATGGGTTGGAATTCAAAAATCCGTGGTTTAGGCGGATCAATCTAATTATTGTTAGCTTTTTGAAAGCACACTATGGCAAGGCTTCGCATATTCGTATCTTCAACCTGTTACGACTTGGACATCCTCCGGTCGGAATTGCGCCCTTTCATATCGGGCATGGGCTACGAGCCGGTGATGAGCGACTATTCAGACATACTTTACGATCCGCGATCGCATACTCACGACAGTTGCTTAAAGGAAGTGCCTGGTTGCGATATGGTCATCCTGATCATCGGTTCCCGCTTTGGGGGCATTGCGATTCCGGCGGCATCATCACAACTTGATTTTGCTGCGTTGGAGCAACTTTCTACCAAGGCAGGCGTTTTAGAATCCAGAGACAAATTATCAATCACGCAGCTAGAGGTGTTGAAAGCGGTTGAACAGTCAATACCTGTTTACGCTTTCGTAGATGAAAAGGTCATGCATGACCACCAAGTTTATGAGCGCAACAAAGACAAGGCCGATATCATCGACCAGATCGAATTCCCATCGATTCAGAAACGCGAGACAGCGAAATATATTTTCGAGTTTATAAATTTTCTTACTCACCGGGCCAGCAACAACAGCATTACCTCATTTTCAAGACTTGAGGAAATTCGATTGCACCTCCTGAGTCAGTGGTCGCAACTATTCCAACGACTATTGTTTGAAGGCCGCACTCGAACACACGAAATGCGTAGATACCGTGATTTTTCTGAACGTATTGAAGACCTCAAAGCTGTTGTTCTCGCATCGCTAACGTCCCCCGACCTTCGAACAACTGCAAAGGGTGCTGTTCAGTATCGCCATCTGATCAGCTTTGTTTCTGAGTTGCGCCATGCTGATCCTCGCGAACTGCTCGTATCCAATTTGTCTTGGGAAGAGATGCTCACGCAAGCTCGAATAGTTGAAACTCGCCCTGTAGTAGATGAAGAGCGCAGTTTCAATGGTCGTGTTTATCTCATTCTCGATGATGGCACGTTCTACGTTTGCCGGTTTCCGATGCGGATGCTCGACGACATGCGGATTGAATGGAGTAGTTTTGAGAAATTGGAGCCCCACTCGCGTGAAGCTATCGTTGATGCTCTTCTTGAAAATCGCGACTCACGCCGTATGGGCATGCTTCGCTATCACCATGAGACTATCGAAGAGTACTTGGCTCAACGAATTGCCACTCCGCCTATTGAAGCCGAAGGTGCGGAACAAAGCTAACCCGGCGCTCAACCGCGCTCCCTTTGGTCGCTGGACGCTGCACGATAAAGCCGCGCAGCGCCGGTTAGCTCTACGTTCACCCGCCCTGAGGTCGGATGAGCAGCGCTCCGCGGCCACGTTATGTGCCGATTATAACCTCATGCACAGAAAGAAGGAAAATATAGATTACAATGGCTACCTCGAAAATAACTGATATCATAGTAAGTAGGCTCCAGTCTCTCAAATATTTGAAGGAAGAGACATCACCAATTGGACACTCCAGTAGCATTGGTCAAGTTCGTGAACGTAGACTTGCTGCACTCTTAAAAAGTTATCTTCCAAACGATATCGGCATTGAGTCAGGGTTCGTATGTGACTGCATCGGCGGGATAAGCCCACAAATTGATATTATCGTTACTGATTTTGATCCGATTCCAACCTTAGATTTTGACGATCTTTTCAAACTTGTTCCGGTTGAGAAGGTGATTTGTTGTATAGAGGTAAAGTCGACACTGACAACGGAAAATATAGAACAAATAGCCAGTCAGGAAAAGTCTATCAACTCAATGCCAAGGTGCTTGGGAATACCTACGGAAGGAGGAGAGTCGATGGCCCCCGTCTATTTTGCCGGATTTGCACTGGATTGTAAAGTAAGTGACAACTTGATTGAGAAATTTCTTAGCTCTAATCTTTGTATTAGACAGATTTCTGTTGTTGGACAGTTCGGATATCGAAATTCAAATTGGAATGATTTTAATATCGAAAAATGCATAGGCGATGAAATGTTTATTGAGACACGAAAATCATTCGCATGGCTTCTGCATATGATAAATGATGCACAGAAGTTCCGGGCAGGTAAGTTCCCTCTATCAAGTCGTCGTACGTCTTGGGAGGGGTATTTGGGAACAGGGGATTTGGGAATGCAGTGCAATAGGTGAAAAAGCCTCAATTTGATTGTTTGTAAAAGAGTCATAGACGTACTTCAGGAAGTGCATTCGAGTCAGTGAAATATTTTTGGTTACATCACGAGAACGCAGACAGAATAACTGCAGCAAGATGAATTGCATCAGCCTTTAAGTAACCTTGATAATTGATGCTGAGTATGTATGTTTGCTGATTATGCCGTATATTTGCCGTTAACTTGAAAGAGTTTTTTCCCTTCAGATAACCATTCCAGACCCATTTATTCTGGTTGCTGAATTGGGCAGGCATTTCTTAAAATATGGGGTGTAAATAGCGTTTTTATAACGATCCATATAAGACCCTGAAATAAAAAAAAGATTTGTGGTATAAGTGACTGAGAATAAGGAAATCAATGGCGTTTTATATGATTTTATACTTGCTACTTATATGCTTTAGAATTAAAAATCTGCGGTATAAGCAGATCTATCTAATATTGTTATGCTGATAAATAATGTCTGATTTAAAGTCCATTGAAAAACGACAGTTCGAGTCCTTGCTAAACATGAATACCGGTTACGTTCTGGATTTTTCCAATCGTACGTTCGATGAATTTGTCATAGATAGTACAGGGTTAAGCATTCTTGAGGAAAAATACAATCATGGTAGTGGCTCAAAGGCTAATAGGTTGAGAGCATTCTGGGCGCAAGAACCTAATTATGTCGTTGCGAAGTTGCTTCGAGATCTTATCCAGTGTGTTCCTTTAGACTTGGCTTCTGAAGAAGTACGAAGAAACTATTACGAATGCAGCAAAGCAGTAGCTCGGCTTTCTGGGGATAACGAGGCGCATGAACTGGTGGAGCTAATCCCCAATAGTCAGGAACGTGAGTTCGCCTTACTGGCGCGAGAGGTGCGAGAGTCTATTGAGAGGAACGAGCCGGAAGTAGGCCTTGATCGGTTGCACACATTTACGGTCAAGTATCTCCGTGTACTCTGTCAGAAGCACGGAATTTCTACCGAAAAAGACAAACCGCTCCACAGCCTCGTTGGAGAGTATACCAAAGCTTTGCAAGAAGGTGGACACCTTGAATCGGAAATGACAGCGCGAATTCTTAAAGCAAGCATCTCAACGCTTGATGCCTTCAATAAAGTTCGCAATGATCAGAGTCTGGCGCATGATAATCGTATGCTTAATTATGACGAGTCTTTGGTCATATATGCTCATGTCGCTTCATCTATACGTTTTCTTGAGTCACTAGATCGCCGGGCATCTTCACTGCAAAATTATCGCTGATCGAGCTGTTGAGGTGAGAGCCCGTTCAAATGGCATAACAAGTGGGTCAACCTGACCGCCGGGAGCGTCTGATTTTGTTTCTATTATTTCAGTGGCGGCGCGGCAGGTTACACTTGGCGTTGTGCGGACGGTCAGACGGGAGCAATCAATGACAACCGAAGCGCCGCGAGGCCACATCATTGACACGGCTCGCTTGCCCGAGCACCCCTATGTGTTAATATAGATGGCGTGTCCTAAAAGGAGGCGATCTATGGGTTATTCGCATGCAGTAAGGCAGAGTGTACTGAAGAAAGTGCTGCCGCCAGAAGGCCGGAGCATCAGTGAAGTGAGCC
>Ga0209800_10000458_pt1 | contig 63272 bp, 53 predicted proteins | sample Higcelweek8metaG_FD_187174 | JGI IMG/M metagenome (GOLD analysis project Ga0209800, IMG submission 187174) | Freshwater pond sediment microbial communities from the University of Edinburgh, under environmental carbon perturbations - High... | ecosystem: Environmental > Aquatic > Freshwater >...
GTTTAAGCGACGGCCGCCACGCCCTGGTCTGGTCATCCAACGCCCAGTCCCCGCTTCTCCCAACGGTCAAGGCCGCCTTCGACGACGCCATGCATCCCATACCGGCCGAACTTGTGGACTTGGCCGCATGCAGCGACGCCTCTGCGGGACCGATGCTCACCATCGAGGAGTCGGTGGACCCGCGTCCCTTCAACGTCGACATCTCGGCCGTCATGCAGTGACCGGGGCGGCGTCGTCGCCCGGCCGCCGCCGGGGGGCGCCGCCGGGTTTCACGTCGGGCGGACCTTGCGACGCGTCCGCTCCCTATCCTATCGATTCCACCAGCTTTTTGACCCCCTCCAGGTGCGGCAAAAACCTGTCCTCCGGCGCGACCGCGATGACCATGATCAGACTCCCCCCTCTTTGGATCACGGCCATGGCCATGTTGTGGTAGTGGGGGATGGAGATCAGCTTCGACTGGGGTTTGCTGTCCCGGTCGTAATCGGGCACGTCCAGCGCCTCCTTGCGCTGCTCCACCTGGATGTATTTAAAGACCGTGATCGGACGGTTCACGCCATCCTTGCCGGTCACTGTCTCGATCGCCAGGGGTTCGACCACGCAGGACCGGCGCATGTGCTCCACAATCGCCGTGGCCAGCTTCTCGGGGGTCACATGCCCCGGAACCTTGGTCAGGACGAACACCCGTCCTTCCAGGCCGTCGCCGGACAGGGCCACGGCCCTTCCCATCTCGCTTATGGGGGACTCCGGCTCGCTTAGGGTGACCAGCGGACCGGCGGTCCTGAGGATGTCGAATTCGACCATGGCGTCGAGCAGGCTTTTTTCCCGGCTCTTTTGCAACTGCTCAAGCAGCTTGCCGAGTTCCGGCTTTTTGGCCACGGCCACCTCCCTGGCGCTGGGAGGCGCGCCTGCGGACCATTGGACAGGGAGCTGGCAGGCCACGCCGCAAAGGGATGTTTCGATGCAGGAGACCTCGGGACGCTCTTCCATGCGCAGGGGCGAAAGGTCCGGCGCGGGAGGGGTTTTGGCCGGACCTTTCGCCGCCTTGCCGGATCTGGCCGCCTTGCCCGGGGCGGGCTTTGGCGCGGCGGCGGCGGCCTCGGCCACGGCCATGGCCGGGAGCTTGTGCTGCGAGTCCATGTCCTGGACGGCCTTTTGGATCAGCCGATGGGCTATCGTGCCCAGGGTGATCCCGCCCGACTGGCCGGCGTCCACGCCCAGAAATCCTTTGAGTTCGCTTGAGATCAGGGCCTGTTCCGTGAAGTTGCCCTGGGCCTGCTGCTGTCCGGAGACGCCGTCCAGGATGCGGTAGGCAAGGGTGATGTCATAGCGGCGCTGTTCCTCGGCGGAATTGATGGAGCCGGTGAGGCCCGCCCCGATCTGGGCCCCGGCCGCACCCAAAAATATCCCGCCCATCAACGCCCCGGCCATGGCCGCCGAATTTTTGTCGGTGAAGGTGAAGGCCGTGGTCTGCGCCTTTACGTCCGTCACGTCGAAGATCACGAGCCAGTGCGGCGGCGCAGCGTCAATCCGGGCGAAGCGCTGGCCGATCGAGCCGTCGCCCAGGTTCGCGGCCAGGGCGATCTCCTGGTAGATGTCGGGCAGGGAGCTTTTTTCACGGACCGTGAACCCGGCCTTGGCAAGCTCCAGTTCCGCGAATTCGCACAGGGTGTCGGGCTTGACCTTGGCCAGGAATTCGTAGCTTGCGGCGGAGATTTTTCCGGGAAGGACCATGACGCTTGGGCCGGGCTGGGCGGCATTTTCGTAGGAAATCTCCTGGTAGAGATTTGCGGCAGCCATCTCGTGAGCCTTCTGTGCGTTTTTGGCGCATCCCGCCAGCACACATAGGGCCAGCATCAGACAACATGTTTTCAGGAAAGGCATGTCCCCTCCGGGAGGCTTGGGCGATATCGTGGAATGAATTTTTCGCACGGCGTGTGTGTGGAAACGGCACGAAATCGCACATCTCTTGCATGCTTTCCGCCAGCAGTGTCAATGTATTGGGCGAAGAAATATCGCCGTAGCCGGAAAAGGTTTTCCGGTCCACGGCGCGTCATGGGCGGTCGAGGGCGTCAGAGGCGGGCGGGCCAGGGGCGCGCCGCTAGAAAAGCAGAAACGAGGGCAGCTTCTGGCGGGGGGTGCGGAAGTCCTGGCGGTCCGAGACCTGGGTCAGGGCGTCGTGGGAGGTGCGGCCCTGCAGGCGTTCGAGGTCGCCGTCGCACAGGGGCGCGCAGGCGGCCAGCGAGAAAAGAAGCACTATGGCGGCAAGTCGGTGCATGGGGCGCGTCTCCGGGTGGTTTGCGGGAAGCGGCACATCCTTCCCCTGCCCGGTAGGATTGCAAGTCACATGCCGCCAGCCCGGGAAGGCCTCACCCGGGCGGCAAGCCGAAAAACGCCGCCGCGTTGTCCGCCGTGGCCCGCCACACCGTCTCCGGCGGCAGCCCCAGGATCTGCGCCACCCGAACGGCCGTAAAACCCAGGTAGCACGGTTCGTTGCGCTTTCCCCGCCAGGGTTCGGCCGTAAGAAACGGGGAGTCGGTCTCGATAAGAAGGCGCGACAGGGGGATCTCGGCCACGGCCCGGGCCAGGGCCTCGTTTTTGGCGTAGGTCACCGGCCCCGGCACGGAGATGAAAAAGCCCATGTCCAGGATGCGCCGGGCAAGCTCCGCGTCGCCGCCGAAGCAGTGCCATACCAGCGGCCTGCCCGCAAAACCCATGTCGGACAAAATGTCCAGGGTGTCTTTTTCGGCCTCGCGGCTGTGGATGGCCACCGGCGCATCAAGCCCCCGGGCCATCTCCAACTGCTGGCGAAAGGCCTGCTGCTGGTCTGGCGGCGGGACGTCCTTCCAGTAGTAGTCCAGGCCGATCTCGCCCACGGCCCGAAGCCGGTCGCTGGCCCGGAAGGCGGACTCCATGGCGGCGGTGACGGTCTCGGCATAGTCGGCGCACTCGGTCGGGTGCATGCCCAGGATGAAAAAGACCTCGGGGTATGCGGCGAAAAGCGGGGCGTTTCGGGCATAGGCCTGCGGCCCCAGGAACACGTTGCCGATGCGGGCCACCCCGGCGGCATGGGCCCGGGCCAGGATGTCCGGCAGCTCCTGCGGCTCGAAGCCGCGCATGTCCAGGTGGGCATGGGTGTCCACGCCCACAGGCGCCAGTCCCAGGCTTTCGGGGGACGGTCGGTCGCGATGTTTTTTTTTCGACACGGAAAAAACCTCCACACGGCAGGGCGCGCCGCCGCGCCGCCTTGGTAGCAAAGGCCGGGAGCGCTGTCATCCGTTGCGCCCTGTCCCGGCCTGCGCCCCCACGAGGGGACTTGGGAGCTTGAAGCGGCGCCGGGGAGGGGATATGGAGGCCCGTCGGGTACGGGGCATGCCGCCCTTCCGACCAAGCCACCCATGGACGCCGCCGCATGAGCCTTGATTCCCCGCTGTTTCTTTTCGCCTTTCTCCCTGCCGTCCTGGCGGTTTTTTTCGCCGCGCCGACCAGGGCGCGGCCGTATGTCCTTCTTGCGGCCAGCCTTACGTTCACCGGCCTTGGAGACGTGCACGCCCTGCCGGTGCTTTTTTTCTCCATCCTCGGCAACCACGCCCTGGCCCTGGCCATCGAACACGCCCGGCGCACGGGTCGCGACGACAGACGCACGGCCCTGGCGGCGCTTGGGGTCGCGGGCAACATCGCGTATCTGGCCAAGGCCAAGTACTTGGCCTTCGCCGTCTCCTCCCTGCCGTTTCTGGAGACCGTCGGACTGGACGCCGCCCAGGTCTCGGGCCTGCCGCCCCTTGGCGTCTCTTTTTTCACCTTCCAGGCCGTGTCCTATCTGGTCGACGTCTCCCGGGGGACCACGGCGGCCGAGACCTCGGTCGTGCGCACGGCGCTCTATCTGTCGTTTTTCCCCAAGATGATCGCCGGTCCCATCGCCCGCTACGCCGACATGCTGCCGGGCATGCGGCGGCCGCGCCCGGGGCTGTCCGACGTGGCCGACGGATCGGTGCGGTTTTGCCTGGGGCTGGCCAAAAAGACCCTGGTGGCCGGGACGCTCGGTCCCGTGGCCGACGCCGCGTTCTCCCCGCAGCCCCTTGGCGGGGCGCTGGACATGGGCACGGCCTGGATCGGGCTTTTGGCCTATACCGGGCAGATCTATTTCGACTTTTCGGGCTATACGGACATGGCCGTGGGCCTGGGCCGCATTTTCGGCGTCCGGCTGCCCGAAAACTTCGACCATCCGTATGTGTCGCGTTCGGTGCGCGAGTTCTGGCGGCGCTGGCACATCTCCCTGTCCACCTGGTTTCGCGACTACCTGTACATCCCTCTGGGCGGCGGCCGGGTCAGCCCGGCCCGGGTGCAGGGCAACCTGCTGGTGGTGTTCGTGGTCTGCGGCCTGTGGCACGGGGCGGCCTGGACGTTTGTGGTCTGGGGGCTTTTCCACGGCCTTTTTCTGGTGCTGGAGCGCACCTGGTTCGGCCGGGCCATGGACCGCGCCCCGGCAGCGCTGGGCCATGCCTACGCCCTGGCGGCGGTGATGCTGGGCTGGGTCTTTTTTCGGGCCGCCGACCTGCCCCAGGCCCTAAGCTACCTTGAGGCGCTGTGCTCCTTTCGCCTCGAGGGCTTCGGCTACACCTGGATGACCACCCTTTCCCGCCAGTCCCTGACCGCCCTGGCGGCGGCCGTGGTCTTGGCCATGCCCCTTGGCGGTCTGGCCCGCCGGTTGCGCGAGGCCTGCTCCCGGGGCGGCCCCCCGGCCCGGGCGGCGTTTTTCGCGTGCCAGGCCCTGGCCCCGGCGGCGCTTTTGGCCCTGTCGGCCATGCAGCTCGCCGCCGGAACCTATTCCCCCTTCATCTACGCCAGGTTCTGACCATGCACGGCCGCTGCCTCGACACCCTGCGCATGGCGCTTTTTACGGCCGTATTGGCCTGCCCCCTGGCAGCGGCCGCACTGGGACTTTCGCCCTCAGGCGGCGACGGGGACGAAAACCGCACCCTGGCCCAGACGCCGCCGCTTGGCCTTCTTGTCGACGACCCTGCGGCCTACGCCGCCGCGCTTCGGGCCGCCTACGCCGACCGCTTCCCCCTGCGCCAGACGCTGATCCGCACCGGCAACCGCCTGCGGCTGGCCGTTTTCGGGGAATCCCCCGTGCCCGGGGTGGTCGTCGGCCGGGACGGCTGGCTGTTTTATTCCCTGGAAAACACCCTGGACGAATATCTCAACCTCATGAACCTGCCGGAGAGCCTGCAGGCCGACATGGCGCGCATCCTGGTCGAGCGCCGGGACCGGCTGGCGGCCCAGGGCATCGCTTTTTTGGTCGTGGTGGCCCCGGAGAAGCACTCCATCTACCCGGAAGAGCTGCCGGGATTCATCCATCCCCTGCGGCCCCGCTCACGGCTGGACATACTGGCCGAACGCCTGACGGCGGCCGGGGTGGAGGTGGCGGACCTGCGGCCCGATCTCCTGCGGGCCAAGGCCGTGCGCCGGGCCTACTGGAAGACCGACACCCACTGGAACGACTGGGGCGCGTTTTCGGCCGCCGCCCGCATCGTGGACGTCCTGCGGCGGCGTTTTCCGGCCATGGCGCCCCTTGACGCGGCGGACTACCGGGTGGAGGAGGTCGAGGTCCCGGGCGGCGATCTGGCCAGGCTGCTGCTTATGCCGGACATCCTGCGCGAGACCGACATCCGGATGATCCCCCGCGACCCGCAGGCCCCGGGCGTGGCGGCCCGGTTCGGGGCCGTGCGGCCCTACGCCGACCCGGCCAACCATCCCGAGCGGGCCATGGTGGTGGCCGAGACCGGCGACACGAGGCTCCCCAAGGCCCTTTTTTTCCGCGACTCCTTTTCCACGGCCATGATTCCCTTTTTGGCCGGACACTTCCAAAGCGCGGTGTTCATCTGGAACCACGCCTACCATCCGGGCGTCGTGGCGGCGGAAAAGCCCGACGTGGTGGTCCTTGAGGTGGTGGAGCGCTACCAGTACGCCTTCTGCCTGGAAAACCCCCCCGAGCCGGGCGAGCGCTGACCGCTGGCCGACCGGCAGCTTTTTCCCTGTCCGCCCGGCCCCCGCCCGGTGGCCGTCGCCTGAACCGATCCGTGCAACGTGTCGGAATCGCACGTTTTATGCGATAGTTTCATAACCTCCCGCCATCTTGGACCTTCACGGCCCGGAATATGCTTTTCCTGCCTCCGGCAGCACCATGCCCAGGCAGACGGGAACATTTTTCCATCCCACGGAGAAGGGACACGACACAACCCCGGAGCAGCACCATGGACATTTCAAGCATTTTGACCGGAAGCACGTACACCTCAAGCATCGCCTCCACGACCACCACACAGACGCTCAAGGATGACGAGGAGTCGTCGAGTTCAAGCTCCGGGTCCGACACCGTGACCATCTCCGACGCGGCCAAGAAGCTGGCGGAGATTCTGGCCGACGCCAGGGGCGAGACCGGCAGCTCGTCTGCGACCACGACCACCGAAGAGAGCACGTCCAGCGAGGGCGAGTACGGCGAGTCCGAGGACTCCTCGCAGGCGGCGGGCGGCAGCGGCGGTTCGAGCAGCTCCGATTCGACCAGTCAGGTGGAGGACCTGGAGAAGCAGATCGAGGAATTGCAGAGCAAGATCCTGCAGGTGGAGCAGCAGGACATCCCCGACGGCACCAAAAAGCCCATCGTGGCCGCTCTTCAGGCCCAGATGTCGAGCCTCCAGCAACAGATATCCCAACTCAAGGCCGAGGCCGCCCAAAGCGCCTGATCTCCCGCCGCGCCCTGCCTTCGCCCCCTCCGGCCCCCCATGCGGCCGGAGGGGGTTTGTGCGTCGCGCCGAGCAGCGTGGCGCTCGTCATGACCCGCCCTGTTTCATTTTCTGAGATACTGATGCAGCCGTGACCCGTTCGCTGCCGGGCCGGGCCATGCGCCGCAGGGGCAAGGGGACCGGGACTTCAGAAAAAGGCCAGCTACGGCAGGGGGATATGGAAATATCCGGGAGGGGAGGGTACGGCCAGCGGCGACGGCACGATTCGTGAAGGGAGAAAGCGGGACCCGTCTTCCCCGCCCTGCCTCCACCGCAACCCTGGGCGCCCCTATGACCGGCACGGCACGCACCTCCCTAACCGGCTTTCTGACCCCGGCCCTGGTTGCGTTGTGCGCCGTCATTTTCGTCAACATCCTGGCCTCCGCCACCGCCCTGGCCGAACCCGCCGCCGCCGCGTCGGCGCATGTGGTCAGGCCGGGGGAGACCCTCTATTCCCTGGCCAGACGCTACGGCGTGTCCCTGGCGCAGCTTCAGGCCGCAAACGGCATCGCCGCGCCGGAGCGGGTGCAGGCCGGAACGCGGCTGCGCATCCCGGCGGCGCCGGGGCAGGTTCTGGGCGTGGCCGTCGGCCAGGACGCCTCAGGCAAGCCCCAGGCCGGGGCCGACCCGGAACTGGCCAAAAAGTGGAACCGCAGCGACCAGACAGCGGCCATCATGGGCGATCCGCCCAAGCCCGATCCGCCGAAAAACGGCTCCATGCTGGACATCCCGCTCAAGGGCGGGGCCACCCTGTCGCCGGAGCACCGTGACGCCGGGGCAGTCATCGTGTCCGACGCCGCCAGCAAAAACGAGGATTTTCAGGGCCATGCCCTGGGGGTGCGCACCACCCTGCCCGCCGGGAAGGACACCCAGGTGGTCAGCACCCTGGGCTACGGGGTGAGCGCCTCGGTCAAGGAAGACGATGCGACGCGGCTGGGCTACAAGACCGACACCAGCATCGGCGGCCTGGGCTACGGCCTGGGGCTGCGGCATTCCTTCTGAGCCAAGGCGGCCTGGGCGGGATGGGGATGACCGGAAGCGCCCAAGCGACCTGGGGCCGCCTGCCGTCCGGGCGCCTTTTTAGCCGACGACGCCCCGACCTGCTATATTCTCCCCAAAAGGCGCAGCATGCCGTCCAGGGCCGTTATCGGATGCGGCGGGCAGCCCGGGATGTACAGGTCCACCGGGATCACGGCGTCGGCCCCGTCATGGGACTCGGGCAGCCCGGCGAAGGGGCCGCCGGAGATGGCGCAGGTCCCGGAGGCGATGACGATCTTGGGGTCCGGCGTGGCGTCGTAGCATTTGATGAGCGCCTGGCGCATGTTTTCTGTCACCGGCCCGGTCACCACCAGCCCGTCGGCGTGGCGCGGCGAGGCCACGAAGTCGATGCCGAAGCGCCCCAGATCAAAGACGATGGTGGTCAGGACGTTTAAGTCCGCCTCGCAGGCGTTGCAGCCCCCGGCGCTGACCTGCCGCAGCTTCAGCGACCGGCCGAAAAGCTTCCTGATCCGTTTCTCCAACGCCTCGGCCAGACGCGGGGCCTCTCCCATCCCCTGCAAGTGCTCCCGTTTGCGCGCCGCCAGCCGGTAGTCGTCGCCAAAGACGATGGCCCCGGTCGGGCAGGCGGCCATGCAGTCCGTGCAAAAAAGGCAGCGGCCCAGGTCGATTACGGGCGCGCCGCAGGCCCCAAGGCCGGGGCGGATGGCCCCTGTGGGGCAGGCGGCGGCGCAGGCCGGGGCGGCCAGACAGGCCGCCGGACATCTGGCGGCGTCAATGACCGGACGTCCCCGCAGCCGGTCGGGGAGGCGCGGGGTGCCGTCGGGAAAGGCCACGGTGCGGCGTTTTTGTTTCAGGCGTTCCAGGGCGGCGCGAAGCACGGGATCAGACTCCCTTGTCGGCCCGGAGGCCCCGGGTCGGTTGGCGGCGGCGCGGCATGGCGTTTGGCATGGGGCGCGGCCTACAGGTCGTGTCCGCAATAGGACAGGTTGAAGCTCTTGTTGCACAGGGGAAAGTCCGAGATGGCCCGGCCGCGCAGGGCCATGGCCAGCCCCTCCCAGTTGTGAAACGACGGGTCGATCATCTTGTAGCGGGCCACCCGTCCCTGACCGTCCGTCAGGGCCACGTGGCACGCCTCGCCGCGCCAGGCCTCGATAAGGGAGATCACGAGGCTTTCGGGCGCAAAGGGCCTTGGCCACGTAAGCGCCCCGCCGTTTCGGATCTCGTCCCCGGGCAGGGCGTCGAGCATGTCCAGGGCCTGGCGGATGAGCCGGGCGGATTCGCGTATCTCCTGGCGGCGCACGAAGGCCCGGGCGTAGACGTCGCCCGAGGGCCAGGCGGCGGCCCGGGCCGCCAGACGGCGGTAGCAGCCGAAGGGATGGTCCACGCGCACGTCCCGGGTCAGGCCGCAGGCCCGGGCCGCCGGTCCCACAAGCCCCAGCGCCGTGGCCGTCTCGCGGCTGATTTCTCCGGTGTGCTCGAAGCGGGCGCGCACCGAGGGCGTCTCGAACAAAAGGTCCGCCGCGCCTTCCACGTCGCGAAAGGTGGACTCGAAGCGGCCGCGCAGCTCCGCCAGCCGGGCCGGGTCGGCGTCGAAGGCCACCCCGCCCGGGACGACCAGCCCCCGGCCGAACCGGTTGCCGCACAAAAGGGCCGTCATATTCAAAAAATCGCCGCGCAGCCGACCGCAAAAGGACATGGTGGGCAGATAGGCCACGTCCCCGGCCAGGGCCCCCAGGTCGCCGGTATGGTTGGCCAGGCGCTCAAGCTCAAGCGCAATCAGCCGGAAGATGGCCCCGCGCTCGGGCACGACCGTCCCGGACAACGACTCCACGGCCCGGCACCAGGCCAGGGTGTGGCCGATGGTGGTGTCCCCGGCGGCCGTGGCCATGAGATGCGGGATGCGGCCGAAGCCCTGGCCGCCTGCGGCCAGCGGGCCGACAAGCCCGCCTTCGAGGGCGGCCTCGATGCCCCGGTGCTGGAAGCCCAGGGCGATCTCCAGGTGAAAGACCGTCTCGCCGTGGCACTGAAAGCGGAAGTGTCCGGGCTCGATGACCCCGGCGTGGATGGGTCCCACGGCCACCTCGTGCACCTCGTCGCCCTCCACCCGGAAAAAATCCATGTCCGCCGGGAGCGGCCGGGGCGAGGACGGTCCCTTCGGGGCAAAAAGCCCCGGGGCGTGGTAGCGCACGGGGTGCGGGCGGGGATGGCCCCTGGGGACGACGCCGAACTGTTCGGCCAGCTCCCGCTCGAAGAGGTGGGCCTGGGGGATGTCCGGGGTCAGCGCCGGATAGGCCGCGCCGACCTCGGAGAAGACCGGGCGCAGGATGCCTGCCCCGTCCCGGGCCACCACAGCCAGAAGGCGCGTGGCGCCGTCAGCGCCGTCAGCGCCGCCCACGCCGGGCAGGCCGAAAAGCGCCGCCAGGCGGCCGCCGCCGCGAATCTCGCCCACCAGAAACGCCCGCAGCTCCTCCAGGTCCATGACCGGGACCTGGGACAGGGGGGCGGTTTCGCCGTTTCGCAGGATCAGATCGGGCTGCATGGCGCTCCCCCTACATTCCCGAGGCCAGGGCCGCAGCCCGGGTCAGCAGGTCGCTGAAAACAGGCGGCAGATAAAGCCCAAGGACCAGCGACAAAAGGCCCAGGGCCAGGGGCGGCCCCACGGACAGGGCGTCCTCGCCGCGCGGCCCCGGGGCGATGTGCGGCGTGGGGGGGCCTTGGGCCATGCGCAACACCGGCACGGCCATGCCGCAAAAAATGAGTCCCAGAAGGCCCAGATAGGCGGCGGCCAGGACGTATCGTCCGGCGTCCAGGGCGGCCTTCAGGATGGTCAGTTCGCTTAAAAAAATGCCGAAGGGGGGCGAGCCGGTGATGGCCAGAAACCCGGCCATCCACAGGATGCCGGTTACGGGCAGGGCCCGGATGACGCCCCGGGCGTCGTGGGAGGACTTGGTGTGGAAGGCGGTGAGGATGTTGCCCGCCAGGAAAAAGAGCATGGCCTTGGTCACGGAGTGGGCCGCGGCGTGCAGCATGCCGCCGAAAACCGCCGCGCCGCCGATCCCTATGGCCAGGGACAGGATGCCCATGTGCTCTACGCTTGAATAGGCCAGGATGCGCTTGAAATCCCCCTGGCCGATGATGAAGGCGGCGGCCATGGCCATGGACACCAGGCCCAGGGCCACGAAGATGGGGGCGCAGAAATCGGCCAGCCCGGCGGCCACGCCGATCTGGTGGGCCCGCAGTATCCCCAGGAAGGCGCAGTTGAGCAGCGCCCCGGAGAGTAAGGCCGAGACCAGGGAGGGCGACTCGCTGTGGGCGTCGGGCAGCCAGGTGTGCAGGGGGGCCAGGCCCATCTTGGCGCCGTAGCCGACCATGAGGAACACGAAGGCGGCCTTGAACCACACCGGGTTCATGTCCCTGGCCCGGGCCAGCAGGTCGCCCAGGTACAGGGACGATTCCGAGTCCGGCGCGCCGGAGCCTACGGACGCGGCCAAAAGGATGTTGCCCACCAGGGCCAGGGCGATGCCCACGGAGCAGATGACCAGATATTTCCAGGCCGCCTCCAGGGAGCGGTGGTGGCGGTGGAAATAGATCAGCGGGGCCGAGGCCAGGGTGGTGGCCTCAATGGCCGCCCACAAAAGGCCCAGGTGGTGGGTGGCGGTGACCAGGGTCATGGAGCCCAGGAAAAAAAACAGGCAGGCGATGAACACGGTCTGGGGGGCGTTGGAGAAAAAGGCCCCTTCCTGGAAGTCGCGGCGTTCGTCGGCGTGCTCCCGGGCCAGATAGCCCACGGCGTAGACCGCTGCGGCGAAAAAAAGCGTGCTGATCAGCAATAAAAAAAGCCCGCCCAGGGCGTCGAGCAAAAAGATGCCGCCGAAAAGCGCCTCCGGGCGGCCAAAGACGGCGGCAAGGGACAGGGCCAGATGCGCCCCGGCCCCGGCCACCAGCAGCCCGCGTCCGGCCGGGCCGGAGCGGAAGAAAAAGGCTGCGCCGCCGAGGATGAAGGGAAGGGTGACCAGGATGGCGAGCAGCATGGCTAGTCCTTGAGGGAACAGAACCGGTCGGTGTCGATGCAGTCGAATTGCCGGTTGATATGGTGGATGGCGATGCCCATGACGAAAACCGCCACGAACACGTCGAGCAGGATGGCCAGTTCGATGAAAAGCGGCCCGCCCGGGGCCAGGACGGCCGTGAGCAGGAAGATGCCGTTTTCCGCCGTGAGGTAGCCCAGGACCTGGGTGAAGGCCTTTTTACGGGTGACGATGAGGAGCAACCCGGCCAGGATGGTGGCGAAGGCGGCCGCAAAGGACCGGGCCGAGGCCTCTGGCACGCCGAGGCGGTCGGCCAGCCACAGGGAGGCCAGAAGCCCCAGGATGCCCATGAGGATGGACAGGGGATAGCCCATGTACGGCTCGATCTCGTGGCGCACGGCCACCCGGCGCAGGGTGCGCTGCATGAGCAGGGGGAAGACCACGCCCTTGAGCCCCAGGGCCACGGCGCACAGGATGGCGGTGTGGGCGGTCAGGGGGCCGACCTCGAAAAAAAGGGGCGTGATGCTGATCACCGCGCCCTGCAGGGCCACCAGCCGGATGCAGGTCACCAGACGGCTTGAGGCCAGAAGGGCCAGATTGGCCAGGATGATGGGCGCCACCGCCGCGTGGGCCAGGGAAATCATGTCCATAGGGTTCTACTCCCCCCCCGCCGTTACAGCCAAGCATCCGCCCATGATTCTTATATTCGTCCCTCCCGTTACGGGTTTCCAAAGGGCGAAGCCCTTTGGCCCCCGGAGGGCTCCCTTCGGCCCAATTTCAGCTCCCATGCCCGTCAGCCCCCCACCAATATGAGCGCCAACGCGGCGAAGGCCCCGGCGGCGGCCAGAAGCGGCGGCACCCGGGTCAGGCGCAGCCGGGCCATGACCGATTCCGTGACGCCCACGGCCAGGGAGGTGGCCAGGATGCCGCACAGCCCCCACAGGGCGTCCGGGACGGGCGAACCCGTGGCGGCGGGCAGAAGCAGGCTGGTGGTGATGGCCGCAAAAATCCACAGCTTCACGGTCTGGGCGTACTGGATGACGCCGAAGTCCGGACCGCCGTGGTCCAGGACCATGACCTCGTGGATCATGGTCAATTCCAGGTGGGTGGCGGGGTCGTCGAAGGGCACGCGGCAGTTTTCGGCCAGAAGGATCAAAAAAAGGGCCACGGTGACCAGGGCCAGAACCGGCGCGCCGGTCAGCCAGGAGCCTGCCGACACGGCGGACAGCATGCCCGCAAGCGACAGGTCGCCGGAGTGCCGGGCCAGGGCCAAAAGCCCCAGAAACAGCATGGGTTCGGCCAGACAGGAATAGACCGCCTCCCGGGAGGCCCCCATGCCCTCGAAGCTCGATCCGACGTCCAGGGCGGCCATGACCGTGAAAAAGCGGCCCATGGCCAGAAGATAGACGAAGACGAAGATGTCGCCGGGGAAGGAGACGGCGGCCGGAAGCCCGCCCAGGGGCACGAAGCACAGCGCCGTAAGCGTGGCCGCCAGATTGATTGTCGGCCCGGCCCGAAAGAGCCAGGTGGCGGTGCGGCTTATGGTGGCGCCCTTGCCCAGGCACTTGAGGATGTCCCGGTAGGTCTGGAGCAGGGGCTTTCCGGCCCGGCCGCCGAAGCGGGCCTTGACCCGGTTTATGACGCCCATGGCCAGGGGGGCCAAAAGAAGGGGCAAAAGTACGGACAGGACGCGGCCGGTCATGGCGCCGCCCCCAGGGTGACGGCCAGAAGGATCACCAGGGTGGCCAGGACATAGAGGATGTACAGGTTCAGGTTGCCGTGCTGGAAGCGTTTGACCGCGTCGCAGGCCGCGCCCACGGCGGTGAAAAGGGGCGTGAAAAAACCCTCGTTGACCCGGTCCGGGGTCTCGGAGGCGAAGCGGGCCCCGCCTTGGGCCGGGAAAAGGCCGGCCGGCGGCGTGAAGCGGCGTTTTTCGCCAAGCAGGCGGCGAAAGAGCACGGTCATGGGCTCGGCGTAGGACGAGGCCGTATATTGCATGCGGGCCGTGGGCCTTATGTAGCCGCAGTCCCAGGTGCCGTGGGCGCGCACGCTGCGCCCGGCCAGCAGGCGGTTTCTGGCGAAGGCCAGGACCAGGGCCAGGGCGGCGGTCCCGAAGGCGGCGTACACGGCGTAGGTCAGAAGGGTCATGGGGTTGATTGTCACGGCGGGCAGGTTCGGCGCGGTCTGGGGCTGTAAGGCCAGAAGCTGCCGGGCCGCAGGGAGCATGGCCTCAAAGACCAGCGGGGCCAAAAGGGCGGCGCTAAGGGCGCACAGGCCAAGCAGGTGCATGGCGGCGCGCATGACGGGGGCCGGGTCATGGGCGTGGTCGGCGTCGGCGGTGCGCGGCTCTCCGGAAAAGATGACGCCCACGGCCCGGGTGAAGCCGATGACCGACAGGCCGCCGATAAAGGCCAGCCCGGCCACCCCGGAAAAGGCCCAGACCGCGTCCGGAAGCGGCATGTCCATGGCCGCCAGCCCGCCGCCCGCGTAGATCAGAAGCTCCCCGAAAAAGGCGTTGCCCGGCGGCAGCCCGGAGATGGCCGCCCCGGCCAGGACGCAGGCCAGGGCCGTAAACGGCATGCGTTTTGCGAGGCCGCCCAGGCGTTCCATGGCGCCGTGGCCCACGGCGTGCAGCACGTTTCCGGCCCCGAAAAAGAGCAGGCCCTTGAGCAGGGCGTGGTTGACGACATGAAAGAGCAGGCCGCCGAAGGCCAGAAGGGCCGCGCCGGGATGGCCCGTGGCCGCAGCCAGCACCCCAAGGCCCATGGCCAAAAATACGATGCCCATGTTTTCGATGCTGGAGTAGGCCAGAAACCGCTTGAAATCGCCCTGCCCAAGCCCGGTCAAAAGCCCCAGGACGCCGGTGAGAAGACCGAGGGCCACAAGGGTCTGGCCCATCCAGGGGGCAGGCGGGCCAAGAAGCGTCAGGGCGCGCAACACGCCGTAGACCCCGGCCTTGATCAGCGCCCCGGACATGAACGCCGAGACGTGGCTTGGGGCGGCGGGATGGGCCTCAGGCAGCCAGACGTGCAGGGGAAAAAGGCCCGCCTTGACCCCGAATCCGGCCAGGGCCAGGAAAAAAAGCGCCGGGGCCAGGGGCAGAAGGGCCTGCGGCGCGACGCGGGCCATGGCCGCAAACTCCATGGACCCGGCCAGATGCCCCAGGATCAGGAAAAAGGCCATGAGAAAGGCCGTGCCCAGGTGGGCGGCGAACAGGTAGGTCCGGGCCGCGCTGCGCACCCGGTCCTCCTCGTGATGCAGGCTGATCAGGAAAAAGGGGCAAAGCGACATGATCTCCCAGGACACCAGGAAGAACACGGCGTTGGCGGCGCACATGACCAGGGCCATGCCAAGGACCATGAGGCAGAAAAAAAACCAGTGGGCGCCAAGGCTGCGCTTCCCGGCCAGATTCGCGAGATAGCCCCGGCCGTACAGGGCGGCGGCGGCGCCCAAAAGAAACGGCGGGATCAGAAACAGGGCGGACAGGGGGTCCATGACCAGGGAGATGGCCCCGTAGGGCACGTTCCAGGGGGCGTGAAAGGCCGGGGGGGCCGGGGCGAAAAGCCCGGCCACGGCTGCGGCCAGTCCCACGGCGCAGCCCGCGAAGCACCCCAGCGGCCCCACGAGGTTGGCGGCCCTGCCCCGCCCGCAGACAAGGGCGGCCAGGGCCGAGACGGCAAGGATGCACAGCGCGGTCAGGTACAGGGCCATGGGCGGGTCCGTCGGGCTTTTTGGGGCGCGCGAACCGGCGGGACGTCCGGATGGGCGTGGCGTCGGCGTGTGGCCTGAAATTTTTGCATGGCAAACCGTTCCATGTCCGTCAATCAAAAAAGGCCCTGCCTATACCCGGCAACCGGGGAAGTCAACCGGGCCTGTCCCGGCGTCCGGCCGTTTCCGGGGGGCGGGGGGGGGAGCCCCCTGCTCCGGGCGCGGCTTGGACGGGCGCCCTGCGGCGTTTTGACAGGACGCTCCCCCTAAGGCTATGGCGTCACGAGATATTTTTCAGGCCGTCCGGCCGGGTCGGCGGGCTGATCGGGGGCCGGGTCGGCGGGCTGATCGCCGGGCGGGTCGCCGGGCGGGTCGGCGGGCGGGTCGGCGGGCGGGTCGGCGACCGGATCGGGGGGCGGGGGCGGCATGGACAAGCATCTGGTCATCAAGGGCTCCGGGGGCCTTAGCAACCGCATCCAGGCCGTGCTGGCCGGGATCGGCTACTGCCTGCTCACGGGCCGCACCCTGTGCGTGGATTGGCGCGACGGGCTGTACTCCAACGCCTTCGAGAACGTCTTTCCCCTGTATTTTTCGGTCCCGGGGCTGCGCACCGTGGACGTCCCGCCGCCGGTTACGCCGCAGACCGCCATCTTTCCGGAGTTCTGGCGCGACCGGCTAGGCGACCCCGTGGCCGTGGAATACCTGTTCGACAACGACCACCTAAGCCGCGCCGCGCGGGAAAAATCCAGCATCGACTTCACCTGCCTCGACTATCCCCAGGACGTGCTGGCGGGTTGGAGCGCGGACCTGGCCCCCGCCCTGGCCCTGGCCCCTTTTCTGGCCCGGGGCGTGCCCGGGTTTTCGGGCCGAAAGCCCATGGAGGCCTGCCGGGATCTCCTGCGCGGCTACCTGCGGCCGGTCCCGGAGCTGGTCCGGGCCGTGGAGGCGTTCGCGACGGCGCGGTTTTCGCCGTCGGGCATGATCGGGGCGCACATCCGGCACACGGATTTGAAGGCCCCCCTGGACGCCTTCGCCCGGGTCATCCGGGAGACCATGGAAAAAACCGGCTACGGCCTGTTTCTGACCACCGACAACAGCCAGGTGCAGACCACGTTTGGCCGCCTGTTTCCGGGATGCGTGCATACCGAGAAGTTCTTTCCCGCCCCGGGGGAGCCCCTGCACGCCTACTACCAGGGCTGCGACAACGCCCGAAAGGGCTTCGAGGCCCTGGTGGACATGTTCCTTCTGGGGCGCTGCCGGGCCATCGTCCACTATGCGCCAAGCTCCTTCGCCCGGATTCCGATCCTGCTCTCGGGCCTGCCGCCGGAGAAGATTACGGCCATCGGGGGCTAGCGTTTCCCCGGGTCGCCAACCCCCCTTCATTTCGACATTTTTTGTATTTTCAAGCCCTGTCCGGCAAATTAGCGCTTTGATTTTCGGCTGTTTTCGTATACCTCTCCATGTCCATGGCACATCTGTCGCTGCAAGACGTAAGCGTGCATTTCGGGGGCCTGCAGGCCCTGACGGAAGTCAGCTTCGACCTCGCCCCGGGCGAGATATTAAGCCTCATCGGCCCCAACGGGGCCGGAAAAACCACTATTTTCAACGCCATCACCGGCGTCTACCGCCTCTCCGGCGGGGCCGTGCTCTACGAGGGGGCGCCCCTGGCCGGGCTTCGGCCCCACCACATCATCGCCCGCGGCATCGCCCGCACCTTCCAGAACATCCGGCTGTTTACGGCCATGACCGCGCTTGAAAACGTCATGGTGGCCCGCCACTGCCGCACCAAAAGTACGGTGGTGGGCGCGGTCCTGCGGCTGCCCTCCCAGCGCCGGGAGGAACGCGCGGTGCGGGAGCGGGCCATGGCCGCCCTGACGTTTGCGGGGCTTGAGGCCTTTGCCGACGTGGCCGCCAAGAACCTGCCCTACGGCCTGCAACGCCGCCTGGAGATCGCCCGGGCGCTGGGGTCGGACCCGAAAACCATCCTGCTCGACGAACCGGCCGCAGGGCTAAACCCCTCCGAAAGCCGGGAGCTCATGGACACCATCGGCCGCATCGCCGCCTCGGGCATAAACGTGCTGTTGGTCGAACACGACATGAGCGTGGTCATGAATCTGAGCGACCGGGTGGTGGTCCTGGACCACGGCGTGCTCATCTGCCAGGGCCGTCCCGAGGAGGTCCGGCGCGACCCGGCGGTCATCACGGCCTATCTGGGCGCGGAGGCCGCAGTCTGACGGATTGAGGCCCGCCGGGCCTGCTGTGGCCGGGGGCATGTTTGCATAGCAGGGATTCCCTTCGCGGCGTGTGCCTCGCAGGGAATAACGGCTCAACCATTTTTCATAGGAGGACCTGGCATGAAAGGATTTTCCCGCATTGTCCTTATGACCCTGGCCCTGTGCCTGGCCCTGGGCGCCACGGCCCAGGCCGCCACGCTTAAAATCGGCAGCCAGAGCCCGCTCACCGGCTCCTACGCCGCCGACGGCAACGACATCGCCAACGGCACGCGGGCGGCCATCGACGCCATCCAGAAGGAAGGCGGCATCCCGGGCTTCGACAAGATCGAGCTGTTCGCCGAGGACGACGCCTGCGATCCGCGCCAGGCCGTGGCCGCCGCCAACAAGCTCCTGAATGAAAAGGTCGTGGGCGTGGTCGGCTCCTACTGCTCAAGCTCCACCATCCCGGCCTCCGAGGTCCTCGACGAGGGCAAGATCCTCATGCTCACCCCGGCCTCCACCTCCGAGAAGGTCACCGAGCGCGGCCTGGCCTACATGTTCCGCGTCTGCGGCCGTGACGACGACCAGTCCATTGCGGCCATGAAGTTCATCACTGACTTCCTCAAGGCCAAGACGATCTTCATCGTGGACGACAAGACCACCTATTCCCAGGGTCTGGCCGACAACGTGGAGAAGCTGGCCAAGGAAAAGGGGATCAAGGTCATCGAGCATGACCACGTGAACCAGGGCGACAAGGACTTCTCGGCCGTTTTGACCAAGGTCAAGGACGCCAAGCCCGACGTCTTCTACATGAGCCTACAGAATTCCTCCTCCGGCGCGCTCATGCTCATCCAGGCCAAGCGCATGGGCGTCGAGGCCGCCATCATCGGCCAGGACGCCGTGTACCACCCGCAGCTCATGGAGATCGCCAAGGAAGCCGCCGAGAACGTGTACCTGACCTTCGGCTTCATCGACGAGGCGACCCCGGCCTACAAGAAGTTCCAGGACGCCTACGAGAAGTACGGCAAGCCCGGCGCCTATTCGGCCTACGCCTATGACTCGGCCTATTCGCTGCTTTCGGGCATCAAGGCCGCCGGCTCCACGGACCCGGACAAGATCAAGGCCGCCATCATGAAGATCGACGCCGACGGCGCCTCCAAGCACATCAAGTTCGCGCCAAACGGCGACTCCGGCTCCAACTACGTCATCCGCGTGGTCAAGGACGGCCAGTTCAAGAACTTCTGGGATCCCCAGACCGGCAAAAAGTACTAGACCGGCGCTTACGCCGACATGATCCCGGGGGGGACGAAAGCCCCCTCCCGGGACTCCCAGGGCAGACCGCCCTGGGCCATGCCCGTCGGCGGACGCGGACGGACATGGCCGAGGGCGAGAGGCTTTTTGCAAGGCCACAAGGCGGGACGCATGGATTATTTTCTGCAGCAGATGATAAACGGCCTGACGCTCGGCGGCGTCTACGCCCTGGTGGCCCTGGGCTACACCATGGTCTACGGCATCATCCAGCTCATCAACTTCGCCCATGGCGAAATCTTCGCCGCCGGCGGCTATCTGGGCGTCATCTTTTTAAGCTTTTTGACGGCCAACGGCTTCATGGAGGCCCACCCGGGCCTGGGCGTCGCCCTGTCCCTGGTGCTGTCCATGGGCTACTGCGCCATGCTGGCCATGGCCGTGGAGAAGGTGGCCTACAAGCCGCTGCGGCAGTCCTCGCGGCTGTCGGTGCTGCTCTCGGCCCTGGGCATGTCGATTTTTTTGCAAAACGGGCTCATGCTCACCCAGGGCGTCTACGACAAGGCCTATCCCACGGAATTCACCCACGGCGGCTTCGACCTGGGGGCCATCCGCATAAGCTACATGCAGATCGGCATCCTGGCCGTGACCGCCATCCTGCTCGTGGCCTTAAACGCCCTGGTGTTTAAGACGCGCATGGGCAAGGCCATGCGGGCCACGGCCCAGGACAAGGTCATGAGCGCCCTGGTGGGCATAAGCGCCAATAGGGTCATAAGCGTCACCTTCGCCATCGGGGCCTGTCTGGCCGCCGCCGCCGGGATCATGGTCGGCCTCTACTACGGCTCCGTGCGCTACGACATGGGCTTCGTGCCGGGCATCAAGGCCTTCGCCGCCGCCGTTTTGGGCGGCATAGGCAACATCACCGGGGCCATGGTGGGCGGGCTTATCATCGGCATGGTGGAGATCATGGCCGCCGCCTACCTGCCCATGGGCGGCCAGTACAAGGACGTCTTCGCCTTCGTGATCCTGATCGCGGTGCTCTATTTCATGCCCACGGGCATCATGGGGGAGAACGTCGATGACACGCGGGTCTAAGGTCTGGCTTCTGTTCGCCATGGCCATGGCCTGGCTGTTTCTCCTTTTGTGGCCGCTTATGGGCATCCATCCCGATGGAACCGTGAGCTTCGCCGACACCTTCGCCGTGTGGTGGAAGATCGCCCTGGCGGCGCTGTGCTGTTTCGGACTGTTCCGGCTGTCCCGGGCCGGGGTCTTCGACGCCGCAGCCCGGCCGCTGTCCCGGCTGACCCAGGGCGTGGGCCGGGTCTACGCCGCCTCGCCCAAGTGGATGTTCCTTGCCCCGGTGTGCGCCTTCGCCCTGGCCTATCCCTTTTTCACCGACCGCTACGCCCAGGACGTGGCCGTCAACGTCCTGGTCTACGTCTGTCTGGGCCTGGGCCTCAACGTGGTGGTCGGCCTGTGCGGCCTGCTGGACCTGGGCTACATCGCCTTCTACGGCGTGGGGGCCTACACCTACGCCCTCATGTCCATCCACTACGGCCTGTCGTTTTGGCTGTGTCTGCCGCTGTGCGCCGCCTTTGCGGCCGTGGCCGGGTGCCTCATCGGCTATCCGACGCTGCGCATGCGCGGCGACTATCTGGCCATCGTCACCCTGGGCTTCGGGGAGATCGTGCGCATCGTCATCAACAACTGGATGAGCCTGACCAACGGCCCAAACGGCATCCTGGGCATCGCCCCGCCAAGCATCGTCGTGCCTGCCCTCAAAGACGGCGGGCTGACCTTCGAGACCGTGGTCATGCGCCAGCTCTCGTACATGTACTATGTCATCCTGGCCCTGGCGGTCTTTACGGTGGTGGCCGTGCGGCGGCTCAATTTCTCGCGCATCGGCCGGGCCTGGGAGGCCATCCGCGAGGACGAGACCGCAGCCGAGCTCATGGGCGTGGACACCTTCCGCTTCAAGCTTCTGGCCTACGCCATGGGCGCGGTGTTCGGCGGGCTGGCCGGGGCCTTTTTCGCGGCCCGCATGCGCTTCGTCAGCCCCGAGAGCTTCACCTTCATCGAATCGGCCATGGTCCTGGCCATGGTGGTCCTGGGGGGCCTGGGGTCCATTCCCGGGGTGATCCTGGGGGCCTTGGCCCTGGTGGCCCTGCCCGAGGTGTTTCGGCAGTTCGAGCTGTACCGCATGCTGGTTTTCGGCGGCGTCATGGCCGTCATGATGCTGGTGCGACCCGAGGGGCTGTGGCCTGCGGCGCGCATGGGCAAACGCTCCGACGACGAAGGATAGGCCATGGGCGCGACGCTTTTGGAACTTCGGGGGGTATCCGCCCATTACGGCCGCATCCAGTCCCTGCGCCAGATCAGCCTGCGCGTGGACGAGGGCGAGATCGTGAGCATCATCGGGGCCAACGGCGCGGGCAAGTCCACCACGCTCATGACCATCTGCGGCATCGTCAAGGCCTCGGCCGGGGACGTGCTGTACCAGGGGGCGTCCATCCGCGACGTGGCTTCCGACCGGCTGCCGGGCATGGGGCTGTGCCAGGTGCCCGAGGGCAGGCGCATCTTTCCCCGCCTGACCGTGGCCGAAAACCTGGAGATGGGGGCCTTTTTCCGGCGTGACGGGGACGGGATCAAAAAGGACATGGGGCTGGCCTTCCGGCTCTTCCCGGTGCTCTACGAACGCCGCACCCAGAAGGGCGGCACCCTGTCCGGGGGCGAGCAGCAGATGCTGGCCATCGCCCGGGCGCTCATGAGCCGCCCGAAAATGCTGCTTCTGGACGAGCCGTCGCTTGGGCTTTCGCCGCTTTTTTCCCAGCACATCTTCAAGATCATCAAAGACATCAACGAGCAGCAGGGCACGACCATCCTTTTGGTCGAGCAAAACGCCAACATCGCCTTGTCCCTGGCCGACCGGGGCTACGTCCTGGAGACGGGCCGGGTGGTCATGGAGGACAAGGCGTCGGTCCTTCGCGCAAATCCCGAGATAAAAAAGGCCTATCTGGGCGGCTAGGCCGCATCCCGCCCGACATGCGTAGTCGGCGGACCGCCAGCCATAGAGGGGCCTCGCAGCGTGCGGCCCGGGCGCGGCGATCAGGCGGCGTCGCTGACGCGCAGGCAGTTGCGGCCGCAGGATTTGGCCGCGTAGAGGCTGGCGTCCGCCGCGTCGATCATGTCCTTGGCGCAGGTGAAGCGCGGGCTGTACGCCGCCAGCCCGGCGCTTATGCTGATGTCGCCGTGGGAACTGCCCTCGTGCGGCAGGTCGGCGGCCCGGACCGCCGTGATGAGGCGTTCGCCGACCTGTATGGCCGTTTTTTCGTCGGCGTGGTTGAAAAGCACGGCGAACTCCTCGCCGCCGTAGCGGTAAACCCGGTCGCAGTCCCTGATATTGGCCGCCATGACCTCCGATATCCGGCGCAGGGCCTCGTCTCCTGCCGTGTGTCCATACCTATCGTTGTAGTTCTTGAAAAAATCGATGTCGGCCAGCATCAGGGAAAAGGAGGCCACGCCGCCTGTGGCCTGCGTGAACACCCGGGCGATATCCCTGTCGAAGGAGCGCCGGTTGTGAATGCCGGTCAGTCCGTCCAGCAGGCTCAAATCCCGCAGCTTGGCGTTGGCGGTTTCGAGTTCCCGGGTCCGGCTCTCCACGATATGCTGCAGGTTCGTCTGCACCTCGCTTACTTCCCGGCACATGCCCAGGAAGAGTCCGGCCAGTTGGCCGATCTCGTTATTTTGTTCCAGGGGAAGCATCCGGGGGGTCTCGATGACCTTCCCGTATTCCCCCCTGGCCACCAGGGAAATGGCGTTTTGCAGCCGTTGCAAGGGGAGTTTGACCTGCCCGCGAATGATGAGGTGCACGGCGACATAATAGAGCACAAAGAGCGAAAATCCCAAAAAGAGCACTATCTGCGATGTCTTGTGGGCCTCCCGGGCGATGATCGCCTTGGGCAGCACCATGACGAACCACCACTCCGGGCCGGTAAGCGGCGCGACGAAGAGATAATTGCCGCCCCCGGCGTCCTCGATGATGGCGACGTCCTGGGTGGATAAGTCGGCGTGGGCCGTGATTTCCTGATGCATGCGGGTGAGGCCGGGATCGCCGATCTTGTCCAGCGAGAGTTGTCCCTTGAGCTTGAGTTCGTTGCGCAGATCGCCCGGATGCGCGATCAGGTAGCCGTTTTTGCTGAGGATGAGGTTGTAGGCGCCTTCGGGATGGCCGGAGTCGAGGCGGTTCATGATCGATTCCAGACTGACGTCGAGGCTGGGGTTGATCAGGTGGCGTCCCTGGTAATCCACGGGCATCTCGAAGGTGATGGTCCATTTCCCGCCTGTCTCGTCGTAGTACAGTCCGGTCCAGACGGGTTTGCGCTCCGGGTTTTCGGATTGCAGGGTGGCCTTGATGGTCCCCAGTTCGTTCATGGGCAGGTCAGGTTTGGCCCGCAGGCCCCAGGGGTCGTCGGGGGAAAAAATCACCAGGGCGTTTTCCGGAAAGGTGACATGCAGAAAGCCGGTGGGGAGCCAGGCCGGTCCGTAGCGATTGACCAGGATGTAGGAGAGCAGCAGCCTTCGTTTGAATTCCCGCGACTCCACGGATTGGTTGTTGCCGATGAAGCTGGTTATGCCCCATGTCCGGCCCAGGCGCGGATCAAACCCGACATCGAAGAATTCCTTCTTCATGCGCGTCGCGCCGTCTTTGTCCACCACGTACATATTCCAGAATTCGTCGTCGGAAAACTCGATGTCGGACAGGTAGAGCTTCAGGAACTCGTCGCGAAAAAATTCCAGATGGGCGTATGCGTCAAGGAACGCCCGATTTTCCTGCTGCCGTCTTTCGAGCATATACTGCCGCAGATAGGAGAAGGTCCTCTCGCTGCTCATGTTGTAGACGAGAAAATAGCAGATGATGGTGGCGCTGCCCACGATGATCGTTCCCAGGAAAAGGACTTTCATGAGGATCTGTCGACTGAGACGCCGGGAAGCGGGCGCTGTGGACGTGCTCATGCGGGACGACTCCTTTGCGGCGTGGCGTTCATATCCCGGGGACCGCAATGGCTACAACGTGACAGATCAGGAGGAGGCGGCGCCGCAGGTGAAAACGGCGCGCAGATCGCACAAAGGGCGGAACATCACCGCCTGATCTCAGGTCTTTACGTATGGCGACAGAGTGTTTTTGGCGGCAGGAAACATCGCGATGAAGCTAGCAGAATCCGTTATAAAGTTCCATGCCGATTATTGTGACGTATTACGGAAGACAAGGCGTCGGTCCTTCGCTCCAATCCCGAGATAAAAAAGGCCTATCTGGGGGGCTGATCCCCGGCCGACACGTCTTTGGCGGCGACGGGGATGGGCTCATGCCCGGACCCGGCGGCCGTGTTTTTATTGCGGGGCGTCGCGTCGTCATCTCCGTCGCCGGAGGCTTGCCGTCTGGCCTCGGGGGCGCCCCGGGACGTCTTGAGGGCTTCGATATGCGCCCGGATGCAGGCCGGGGCCTTGCCGTCCACGATATCCCGGGCGATATCCACGAAAACGTTTCTGGCCTGCTCTTGCTGGGCGGCGCGCAAGGCCCCGGCGCTACGCACGGAGCCGAGGAATCCGAAGTGGCCCCAGGAGGCGTGGAAGTCCTCGGCGTAGATGATGATGACCTTCTCGTTCTCGTACAGGCTTCTCGGGAGGCGGCGCATGTTGGGCCGCAGGAAGGAATATTCCGAGGACACGATGGCGATGACCATGCCCAGATGGGGCGAGGACAGATCGACCTCGCGGTCGAATTTCTCGAAGGCCTGCGGCTCCACCAAGATGGCGTTATAGACGATGCGCCGATTCGTGTCCTGGCTGGCCTTGGCCGTAGCGCGCAGCGCCGCCGCCACCACATGGGGCGTGGCCCCCAGGCTGTAGTGCAGGCCCAGGTAGCTGGTTCCTTTCTCCTGCACAAGCCGTTGATAAAGCGGTTCTGCGCTGCGGTCGGTCACGAGCAGAAACTGCTTGCCGCATCCCCGGTCAACGAGCACCTGCGTGGCGTCCTCGGCCCGGCCTCCGCCCCAGTCGAAAAGAAAGAGCATGCCGGGATGGGCGAAAATGGTGTTGTCCTGGTTGGCCGCCAACAGGCCGTCGGCGTCGCACGCGCCGTCGTCGGGCGCGCTGGGAGCGGCGTCGGGACTTTGTGCGCCATGCGCATTGACGACAGGGGAGAGGGCCTCCCCTTTTTGACAGTGGAAGCCTGAGGAGCACGATGCGCCAGACAGAGCCGCAAGCATCGAAAAAAGGAGAAGGCACGGGAAAAGTGCCTGCGCCCGTGGGTTCTGCCTCGTCGGCGCCTGCGGCGGCCAGGGTCTCATTTCGCCTGCGGCCGACAGGCCCCGGCGCAGCACCCGCCGGAGAGAAATTCGCTGTAGGCGAAAAGGATGCGCTGTTCCCGGTTTTTGGCCTCCTCGGAAAGGGGCGGCGCGGGCGCGGCATCGGCCAGGGCGGTCAGTTCGTCGAAATGGGGGATGGTCCGCATGCCGCCCCGGGCCAGGATATGCCCGTCGGCGACGCGTAGTAAAAGCGCCTCCCGGGTGTCCGTGATAAGCGCCAGGGGCACGGGCGCGTCGCACAAAAGCCGCGCCGCGGCCAGGGTCTCGCGGATGTAGGAGCCGGGCTCGCCGGAGCAAAAGATGACCACGAGAAGCGGCGCGCCAGCGGCGCCTTCGGCCACAAGGTCCACCATGCGCGTGTAGTCCTTGCCGTTAGCCGGGAAGCAGACCCCCGCTTTGGCCCGAAGCTGCCCCTTGGGATAGCCCCGCTCCTCCACCAAAAGCCTGGCCAGGGCCTGGCGGAACTCCTCGTAGGAGGTCTCCTCCACGTCCTCGCCGGTCAGATAGTCCCGGATGACCCGGTGCAGGCTTTCCTCGTGCATGGCGTCCCCGCTGCGAAAGATTTTGCCGCACTGGCGGCGCGGTCAAAAATGTAGCATCTCGGGGGGCGGTGTCAATGCGGCGGGTCGCCTGCGGCGGCGCACGAGACGTCAAAGGGATTGGGGGGGTTAATTGAGTCGGCGCTTGGCCATGACCCGGTTCACGGTGTCGGCCAGGGTCTGCATCTCGAAGGGCTTGGCCAGAAAGTCGTCCATGCCGGAGCTTAGGAAACGCTCCCGGTCGCTCTCCATGGCGTAGGCCGTGAGCGCCACGATGGGGATGTGCCGGACCTGGCCCGGTATCTCGCCGCGCCGGATGTGGCGGGTGGCGGTCAGGCCGTCCATGACCGGCATCTGGATGTCCATGAGCACCAGGTCGAAGGGGTCTGCGGACAGGGTGCGCAGGGCGTCCTGGCCGTTTTCCGCCTCGGTGACGGCGTGGCCCATGTGGCGCAGCATGGTGGCGGCGCTTAGCCGGTTGCTGTCGTCGTCCTCCACCACGAGCACCCGCAGCGGCGTGGGAGCGTCCTGGAGGGGGGCCTCCATGGCCGGGACCGCGATCCGGCAGGTGGGCAGCCAGAAGGCGGCGGTGACGGAGAACACGCTGCCCCGGCCGGGGGTGCTCTCCACCCAGACCGTGCCGCCCAGGAGTTCGGCCAGCTGCTTGGCGATGGATAGCCCCAGGCCCGTGCCGCCGAATTTCTTGGTCAGGTAGTCCTCGGCCAGGGAGAAGCTGTCGAAGATGGCGGCCAGTTTGTCCTGCGGGATGCCGATGCCCGTGTCCGACACCCGGAAGAGCAGACATTCGCCAGCAAACCCCTTGTCCACAAAGACCCGCTGCGGCCCGTCGGGCGGGTCCTCGTAGCGGGCCACGGTCAGCTCGATGGTCCCCCGGGTGGTGAACCGGATGGCGTTTCCCAGCAGGTTGACCAATATCTGCCGCAGCCGGAAGGGATCGCCCACCAGGATGTCGCCCACCTCCTCATCCACCCGCCAGGTGAAGGTCAGGCCCTTTAAGCGGGCCTGCACGGCATGGGTCTGGCACAGGGACTCAACAAGCGAGCGGACCTCGAATTCCTTCACCGCCATCTGCACGGCCCCGGACTCCAGGTTGGCCAGCTCAAGCAGGTTGTCCACGATGGACAACAGCTTTTTGGCCGACTGGTAGGTGATGTCCCAGGATTCGGCCTGCTCCGCAGGCAGCGGGTCGGCCAGGGCCAGTTGGGCCATGCCGAAAATGGCGTTTAGGGGCGTGCGCAATTCATGGCTCATGTTGGCCAGGAACTGGGTCTTGGCCTGGTTGGCCTGCTCGGCCTGCTTCCTGGCCTCGGCCATGGACAGCTCGGCCAGTTTGCGGAAGGTGGTGTCCATGACCGTGGTCACCAGCACGTTGTGACCCGGAACCGGGAAGCTGGCCACGGTGACGTGGCGGCGTTCGCCCGTGGAGGTGGTCACGGGCAGATCCTTCCAGAACATGCGGCTCGGATCGCCGCTTTGCACGTCGGCCTGCATCTGTTCCCGAATCCGCAGCCGCTCCCCGTGGTCCGGGAACAGCCGCTCGAAATATCCCTCCAGACTCGTCAGGGCCTCCGGCGGCCAGCCCAGAATCTCGGAATAGCGGGGATTGACGAAGGTGGCCCGGCCCGTGTCCATGAAACGGACGCTGACCCCGATGGGCAGGCTGGCGAGCACGGTCTCCATGAACCGGCGGCGTTTTTTCAACTCCTCCTCGGTCAGCTTGAGGTCGTTTATGTCCCGGGCCACGGAAAAGATGCGCTGTTCTTCGGGAATGGAGTGGGACCCAAAGGACAGCCAGGTGTAGGTCCCGTCCTTTTTGCGGTAGCGGGCCTCGAAGTTGCGCACGGGAAACCCTTCCACCAGGCGCTCTCCCATGGCCAGAAAGGCCGACAGATCGTCGGGATGCACCAGTTCGACCATGGCCCGGCCCACGAGCTCGCCTGGCTCGTAGCCCAGGATCGTTGTCCAGGCCGGGTTGACCTGTTGCAGCGAGCCGGAAAAATCGGCCACGCTCAAAAGGTCTGTGGAGTGGTTGAAGAGGCGGTCGCGCTCCCGGGTCAGCTCCCGGGCCGCCGTGACGTCGGCGGCCATGAAAAGGACAGCCGTGACGCCTTCCCCCGGGTTCTCCAGCGGGGCGGTGTGCAGGCTGATCTCCAGCCGCGACCCGTCCCGCCGCCGCCTGACGACCTCCCTCCCGGCCAGGACCTCCCCGGCGAACGAGGCGGCCAGGATGGATTCGAACTCGGCCCGTTTGTCGGCCATGACCGTGGGCAGGGGCCGTCCCTTGACCTCGGCCGCCGACCAGCCGAACAGGCGTTCCGCAGCCGGACTCCACAGGCTGACCCGTCCGTCGCGGTCCAGGACGTACAGGGCTAGCGGGGAGGCCCGGACAATGGCGTCCAGGCGGTCCATGGCCGTGGTCAGCTCGGTTTTGGCCGTATCCAGACCTTTGACATGCTCACGCTGGCTGACCTCGACCCGGCGCAGAAGCACATGCAGTAAAATGCTGGTGGCCACCACGAAAAACCAGCCCTTATAGGTCTGCATGGCGGCCATGTCGCCGGGGTCGGGGAACAGGGAGTTCACGGCCATGTCGGAGAAAAGTATCCAGGCCCCGGCTGTCAGGAAATAGACGGCGGGTATGGTGAAGACGTATCGGCTGCCCGGCTGGCACATGACAGACGCCCGGAGGAGGAGGTTTTTCGTAGTGTTCTATGGATATCCCAGGGCCTGCGAGAACACAAGGAGACGATGCCCGCGCGTGGTCCGCCCGGCCCCGGCGGGTGGGGAGCGTCGGGGGGGCCTAGAGCAACACGTCCGCGTCCACGCCGAAAACGGCGGCCATTTTCTTGAGCAGCGCCGCTGACATGGAGCGCCTGCCCCGCTCGATCTGGGAGATGTGCGAGTTGGTCACCCCGCAGGCGTCGGCCACCTGTTGCAGGGTCAGGCCCCGGTGGCCGCGCAGCACGCGGACCGGGTTTTCCCCGGCCAGCAGGCGGTCCGCCACCTCGGCCGGAAAGGTTTCCTCCCGGCCAAAGGCCAGTTCGCGGGCAAAGTCCGCAAGGACCGCCGCATCCCGGACGTCCTCGGCCAGGTCCACAAGCCTGCGGTATTCCTCGATGGGCAGCACCGCGAAGGCCGGGCGGCCGTCCCGGCTGAGTATCTGGACGCTCATCGGTACGCCTCCTTGCGCTGGACGATCTCCACCGTGCTGACGACCAGTTCGCCTTTGTGAATCAGATACAGCACGCGCCAGTCCCCGACACGCAGCCGGTATCCCGGATGATCGGTGAGTTTTTTTACGCCTTGGGCCGAAAAAGGGTCCCGGGCCAGTTCGTCGAGCCTGGCCCGGATGCGCCGGGCCATATCCGTCGGGGCCTTTTTCAGGGCCTTCACGGCGGACAGGGAGAAGCGCAGGGCGTACATGGCATTTTCTAACTACTGGTATGAATCATGTCAACGGATGGTATGAGGGGGAGTCCCGCCGCCGTGCGGCTCGATTTTTGTCCGGGGATGCGGTAGTCCACGAAAAACGATGGAGAAGGCATGGATACCCACGATCACGACCCGGGCCTAAAAAGCCTGGAAGAGCAGCTTCGCCGTGAAAATCCCCTGTTGGTGGACGCCGTGGCCGCCTTTCGCAAGCTGGATACGGTGGGCAAACGGCTGGGGCTGTTGCAAAAAGGCGGCTCGCTGGCCTCGCGCATCGCCTGGTGGCCGCTTATCGCCGTCATGGGGCCGTTTTCGGCCGGGAAATCCACCTTCATCAATAGCTACCTGGGCCAGACCCTGCAACACACCGGCACCCACGCCGTGGACGACAAGTTCACGGTCATCTGCTTCACCACCGAACCGCAGGCCCGCATCCTGCCCGGCGTGGCCCTGGACGCGGACCTGCGTTTTCCGTTTTACAAGATGAGCCAGGAGCTGGAGAAGGTCGAAGCCGGGGAGGGCGGCCGCATCGACGCCTATCTGCAACTCAAGACCTGCCCCAGCGAGCGCATAAAGGGGCTTATCCTCATCGATTCACCGGGATTCGACGCCGACGCCCAGCGTACGGCCACGCTGCGCATCACCGACTACATCATGGACCTCTCGGATCTGGTGCTGGTCCTTTTCGACGCCAACCGGCCCGAACCCGGGGCCATGCGCGACACCCTGCACCATCTGGTGGCCGGGACCGTGAACCGCAAGGACTCCAACAAATTTCTCTATGTCCTAAACCGCATGGACGTCACCGCCCGGGAGGACAATCCCGAGGAGGTGGTGGGGGCCTGGCAGCGGGCCCTGGCCCAGCACGGGCTGACGGCCGGGAAGTTCTACCGCATCTACAGCCCCGAGGCCGCCCTGCCCATCGCCGACGAGGCCCTGGCCAGACGGTTCGCGGCCAAAAGGGACAAGGATCTGGCCGAGATTCATGGCCGCATGGCCCAGGTGCGGGTGGAACGGTCGTACCGCATCGTGGGGGCCTTGGAGAAGATGGCCCGGGAGATCGAGGACGGGTTCGTGCCGCGCATCCGGGACTATGCGGGCCGCTGGCGCAAAAGCGTGCTGCGCTTCGACGCGCTTTTTTTCGGGCTTTTCGCAGCGATATTCATGGCGGCTTTTTTTCTTGGCGGCCGTCCCGAGGGCGGCTTTTGGCCGGGCTGGCTTTCCTGGCTTTTCGCCGAGTCCTGGCGGGCCTGGCCGGTGACGCTTTTGCTTCTGGCCGGGGCCGGATACGCGCATTTCAAGGCCCGGGAGCTGGCCTGCGGCCGGGTGCGCCGGGCCATGACCAGCGAGACGCCGCCCGGGGCCATGCGCGAGTCCCTGGAGCGGGCCTTGGAGAAAAACGTCGTGTGGTGGCGCAGCATCTTTGCGGCGGAACCGGCCGGGTGGGGCAAGGCCTCGCGCCGCCGCATCCGTGAGGCCATCGCCGGGGCCGAGTCCCTGGTGCAGGCCCTAAACGACCGCTACGCCCATCCCTCGGGGCCGCGCCCCGAGCCGGACGAACCCTCAACCCGAATATGAAGACGCGAGAAAAAATGAATCCCGCATGCAAGGACATCACGTCCTTTCTGGTCATGGACATCCTGGAGAAGGCCCAGGGCCTGGAACGCCAGGGACACCACATCGTGCACCTGGAGATCGGCGAACCCGACTTCGACACCCCGGAGTGCGTCAAGGAGGCCGCCTGCCGGGCCATCCGCGACGGCAAGACCCACTACAGCCACAGCCTGGGCCTGATCGAGCTGCGCGAGGCCATCTGCCGCCACTACGCGGCCGAATACGGCGTGACCGTGAAGCCGCAAAACATCGTGGTCACGGGCGGCACATCGGCGGCGCTGTTTCTTTTGTTCGCGGCCTTCGCCAAGCCCGGCCAGGACGTCTTGCTGACCGATCCGGGCTACGCCTGCTATCCGAACTTCATCCGCTTCACCGGGGCCAATCCGGCCTACATCCCGGTGGCCGAGGAGGACGGCTTCCAGTTCAACCCGGACAAGCTCGCCGGGCGCATCAATGACAACACCCGGGCCATCCTGATCAATTCGCCCGGCAATCCGTCCGGCACGGTGATCGGCCGGGAGACCATGCGGCGGCTGTGCGGGCTTGGCCCGGCGATCATCTCCGACGAGATCTACCACGGCCTGGTCTACGAGGGGAAAGCGTGCAGCGCCCTGGAATATACGGACAACTGCTTTGTCTTAAACGGTTTTTCCAAGCTGCACGCCATGACCGGGTTTCGGCTGGGGTATCTCATCGCGCCCCAGAAGTACCTGTGCATCCTGCAGAAATTGCAGCAGAACTTTTTCATCTGCGCCTCGTCCGTGGCCCAGTGGGCCGGCCTTGCGGCCCTGACCGAGGCCGGGCCGGACATCGAGCGCATGCGCCAGACGTATGACCAGCGGCGCAGGTTTCTGATCAAGGGCCTGCGCGAGCTTGGGTTTACGATCCGGGTGGAGCCCACGGGGGCGTTTTACGTGCTGGTGAACGCCAGGCATCTGGGTGAGGATTCGCTGGCCCTGTCCCACGACATCCTGGAGAAGGCGCACGTGGGGGTGACGCCGGGCATCGACTTCGGCCCCGGCGGCGAGGGGCATCTGCGGTTTTCCTACGCCAATTCGCTGGAGAATATCGAAGAGGGGCTGCGGCGGCTTAAGGGGTATATTGAGAGGCGGTGAGAGTCGCCGTTTCAAAGCGCACGTCCGGCACGCCGACCATGCGCTTCTTCCCGGCCACGCGCGGCGGCTATCCCGCCAGGATGCGCGGCGCGACTCCACGTCTCCCGGTTTTGGCCCTCCTCCTCCCTGGCGCCTGCGCTGCCGCCGTCGTCAGGGCGTCACGATGTTGAACCAGGGATCGACGTCGTCCATCATGGCCAAAAGGTTCGGCAGGGCGGCCGGATCGCCCTGGAGCGCGGCCTTTTTGCCCGCCAGCACCTTGTCCAGGCTGGCCTTTCCGAGCAGGACGTAGGTGAAAATCTCCTGGGGCATGGTCAACGTGGCGTCCGCGTCGGCGGCCTGGGCGTGGGGCCGGTGGGAGAGGGCGCAGTTTTCCAGGGACAGGACGTACTGCTCGTTTTTGTCGGTGAAGACGAAATTGATCGTGCACCGTTTGCCTGCGGCCTTCTCCGGGCTCAGGCGCACGGCCATGGCGTCGAAAAGCAGGTCCGGGGGCAGGTTGCGCACGTAATCCAGGTTGGGCGCCTTGCCTTCGACAAGCGGCGTAACCCCGTGGCGCAGCTCCAAGGCCCCGGTCAGGTAGAAATTGCGCCAGGGGCCGGACTCGGCCTGATAGCCCAGCTGCTCCAGGGCGTCCGCAGCCAGTTCACGGGCGGGCATGTTGTCGGGGTCGGCGAACACCACCCGGTTCATGACCTCGGCCACCCAGCGGTATTCCCCCCTGTCGAAATCCTGTCTGGCCTGGTGCATGACCGCATCGGCGCCGCCCATATATGCGACGTATTTTTTCGCCGCGTCCACGGGCACGAGACCGTTGAGGTTGGCGGGGTTGCCGTCGAACCAGCCGAGATATTTCACATAGGCGCCCTTGGCGTTGTGGCGCAGGGTTCCGTAATAGCCGCGCATGGCCCAGTGGCGCTCCAGGGACTCAGGAAAGGCCATGCGCTCGGCGATCTCGTCCGGCCCATAGCCCTGGTTGGCCAGCCGCAGGGTCTGGTCGTTGATGAAGCGGTAGCCGTCGCGCCCCAGGCGCAGCATCTCGTTGACCCGGTCCTTTCCCCACACCGGCCAGTGGTGCATGCCGTACATGACGTCCGACTTGTCGCCCCACAGGGTGATGGTCTGGTCGAGGTGCTTGGACCACGAGAGGGGATCGCGGATCTTGGCCCCGCGCAGGGTGTAGATGTTGTGCAAGGTGTGGCAGCAGTTCTCGGCTGCGGTCACGGCCCGAAGCTGCGGCAGATACCAGTGCATCTCGGCGGGCGCCTCGGTGTCCGGGGCGAGCATGAACTCGAACTCCACGCCGTCGATGGTCATGGTCTGGCCGGTGCGGGTGACGAGGTCCGTGGGCGGGATGATGGTTATCGTGCCCGAGGAGAGGGTCATGCCCAGGCCCGACCCGACCTGCCCCACGGGCGAGGCCGGAAGCAGATTGCCGTACATGTACATGGCGCGCCGCCCCATGGCCGTGCCCGCCAGGACGTTCTCGGTGACCGCCGCCTCCATGAATCCCACGGGAGCGACGATCTTCACCCTGCCGGACGCGACGTCGGCCTCGTCCGCCACGCCGCGCACGCCGCCGTAGTGGTCGGCGTGGCTGTGGGAGTACAGCACCGCGACCACCGGCCGTCTGGGCCTGTGCGCATAATAGAGCTCCAGGGCGGCCCGGGCGGTTTCGGCCGAGATGAGCGGATCGACCACGATCAGGCCGGTGTCGCCCTCGATGATGGTGAGGTTGGAGATGTCGGCGTTGCGCACCTGATAGAGCCGGTCCACGACCCGAAACAGTCCGCCCTTCATGGTCAGGCGGGACTGCCGCCACAGGCTCGGGTTGACGGTCTGCGGCGCGGTCTCCGACTGTTCGATGAACGCATACTGCGCCATGTCCCAGACCGCTTCGCCTGCGGCGTTTTTGATCACCCCGCCGCCCGGAAGCGGAGCGATGAAGCCGCGCGTGGCCTCCTCGAAATCCAGGGCGTCGCCGAAATCAAGCAAGGCCCTGACCCGTTCGTTGGCGGTCTTGGTGGCGGCGGAGGCCGGTTTGGCGCCGCCGGGGGCGTTCGCTCCGGCCAGGGCGTAGCGTGGGACGAAAAGAAGAAAAAGCGCCGCCAAAAGACCCAAAAGCGCAGGAGTGTCCATCGCGACCCCACTTGGTAGGTAAAATACGTTTTTGACCCGCCGTCATCCGCAACTACGCAAGCGACACCGTCTCAAAGCTCATGTCCGACAGATCGACGATGAGCACCTTCCCGGCCAGACGCGGCGGCCTGCCCGCCAGGACGGCCAGCGCCTCTGCGGCCTGAAGCCCGGCCACCACCGTCACCCCGGCCGCCTGACAGCCCAGGGCGTTTTCGGCTGGCGCGGCGCCCGGTCCGCCGGTCCCGAACATCTCCCACAAGGCCGGCCCGCCGGGCATGACCGTGCCCACAAAGCCCGTGTCCCCGGCCACGGCCGCCGTCACCAGCGGCACGCCGCAGGCCGCCGCCGCCCGGCCCAGAAGCGGCCGGTCCGCCAGTCCCCCCAGGGCGTCCACCGCCACCTGCGTCCCGACCACAAGCGCCTCCATGCCCGCCTGGTCCAGAAACGCCGCCTGGGCCGAGACCGAAAGCGTGGGATTGACCGCCGCCGCCCGGGCCAGCGCCGCCTCGGCCTTGGGGCGGTCTAGCCGGGCGTCCTCGGCCAGAAGCTGGCGGTTCAGGTTCGATTCCTCGAAGCGGTCGCCGTCGGCGGCGCGGATGGTCCCCACCCCGGTGCGGACAAGTATCTCAAGCACCGTGCCCCCAAGGCCCCCCAGGCCCGCCAGGGCCGCTGCGGACCGCAAAAGCCGGGCCTGTTCGGCCGGGGAATAGGCCATGAAATTGCGCAGGTAGCGGCCGGGCAGGATGCCCGCATCCAGGGCTGCGGCGTCCACCTCGCGGGCGCACAGGCCGAAGGTCCGGGCCAGCTCCAGGGCATGGCGGCCGGAGAGCACCGTGGCGGGCGCGCCGTCCGGCAGGCGTCCCGGCGCGGCCCGGGCGGCGATGGCGCGGGAGAGGTCCATGTCAACCGCCGCTTAGGGTGGGCAGCAGGGTGACGGCGTCGCCGGGGGACAGGGGCGTGTCCAGGTCGGCTGGCGCGCCGTTTAGCAGGATGGTTGTGACCTTGGCGGCGGGCAGGTTCAGGGCGGCCAAAAGATCGGCCACCCGCCGGATGCCCTCGGAAAGCGGGAAGGCCCCGGCGTTTTCGGGCTGATGGGCGGCCAGGGTGGCCAGGCACTTGACCGTGACCGCGCCCCGCGAGGCGCCCCGCGAGATGACCGGAGAGACGGGCGGCGGGCCGCCGGGTGCGGGGGGGGCGGCCGGGCCGGTCATGTCACTCCTGGGGCAGATCGACCCACGTTTGCAGGGCGGCGATGATCTTTTTGGCCTGGTCGCGGCTGGAGATGGCGAATTTGGACTGGGAGCGGTATTCGTCGTTTTGCTTTTTGTAGCGCCGGATGATGTAGCGGTCCGGGCCGTAGTCGCCAAGCTTGTTGTCCCACTGGGTGAAGCGGAAGATGATGGTGGTCCAGGCCCCTTTGGAGAGCACGACCTTGTCCAGCTCCTTGACCTTGAGCTGGCCGTCTTCCTCGTAATTGATGGTGATCTCGTCGATGGTGGCGGCCATGGAACCTTCCTTGATGGTGAGTGGAGGCGATGCGGCGACGGCGTCAGCAGGCCGTGGCTTCGCTCTGGGACGCCCGTTCGCGGTGCTTTTCGGCCAGACGGACCTCGCGCCGGGCCCTGGCCTCGCGGTTGCGGCGGCAGTCGTCCGCCGTCTCCAGGATCAGTTCCGGCACAGGCGTTGGGCAGCGGTCCGCAGAAAGGGCCACGTAGGTCAGATAGGCCGATCCCGTGTGCCGGATCTCGCCGGTGATCAGGTCCTCGGCCTCGACCCGCACCCCGATCTCCATGGAGGTGCGCCCGGCGTAGTTCACGCTGGCCTTGAAAATCACCACCTCGCCGATAAACGCCGGTTTGAGGAAGTCCATGCGGTCGAAGGAGGCGGTGACCACGGCCGTGCGGCAATGGCGCATGGCCGCGATGCTCCCGGCGGTGTCGATGCATTTGAGGATGACGCCGCCGTGGACGTTTCCGGCCGGGTTGGCGTCCTGGGGCAGCATGCGCTGCAACACCACGGCCTGGCTCTCGGAGACGGACTTTCCAGGCCTAGTCATGGACGGTGTATCCCCTGTGGCGCATGCATTCGTCCACGATCCGGCCTTGCCGTTCCTCGGCCACGGCGGGATCGGTGACGGTGCCGGTGGAGACCAGGGACTGGTTCTGGCAGTCGAGGTAGTCGCTTTCGGTGGCCACGCGGGTGTCGTAGTCCGGGGCGGTTCCGGCGCAGCCGATGCATGCAAGGGTCATGGCCAGGGCGGCCAGGGTGAAAAACCGACGCATGGAAGTGCTCCCGAGGGCTGGATGTGCATTAACGCACCGACATCGCAAACGGAAGTCGGGCCTGTCCCCATGCTATACCGTCGGCGCAACGGCCGGTCAACAAGGGAAACGCCAGCGCCTGCCCCCCTCCCTGGTCATTGCAGGCCGAATTTTTTCATCTTGCGCCACAGGGAGGCCCGGTCGACGCCCAGGACCGCAGCGGCCCTGGAGCGGTTCCCGGCGCAGTGTCCGAGCACCCAGGCCACATGGCGGCGTTCGTTCTCCTCCAGGGTCACGGGCTCGCCCAGGCATGGCCGGGCCACGCGCACGGACTCGACGCCCAGATCCGGCGGCAGATGCCTGGCCTCGATGACCTCGCCGTCGGCCATGACCGCCGCCCGCTCGATGATGTTCTCAAGCTCGCGCACGTTGCCCGGGAAGGGATAGGAGACCAGGACCTCCATGACCTCCGGGGCCATGGTCAGGCTGTCCTTGCCGAGCTTTTTGGCCATCTTGGCCAGAAAAAACCGGGACAGCAGGGCCACGTCCCCATCGCGTTCGGACAAAGGCGGCAGGGTCAGGACGATGACGTTTAGGCGGTAGTAGAGGTCCTGGCGGAAGCGCCCGGCCTCCATCTCGCGTTTGACGTCCTTGTTGGTGGCGGCCACTATGCGCACGTCCACGGGGATGTCCCGCGATCCGCCCACCCGGCGGATGACCCGCTCCTGCAGGGCGCGCAGGAGCTTGACCTGCATGGCCGGGGATGTCTCGCCAAGTTCGTCCAGAAAGATCGTGCCCCCGGGCGCGGACTCGAAAAGCCCCTTTTTCAGGCGCACGGCCCCGGTGAAGGCCCCGGGTTCGTGGCCGAACAGCTCGTTTTCCAGCAGCTCCTCGTTGAAGGCCCCGCAGTTGACGGCCAGGAAGCGTTCCTCGCGGCGTTCGCTCAGGACATGGATGGTCCGGGCCACCAGTTCCTTGCCCGTGCCGGTCTCGCCCAGGATCAGCACCGTGGAGTCCGTGGGGGCCACCTGGGCCACGGTGCGCTTCAAACGCTCGATGGCCGGGCAATGCCCGATGATGGTCAAGGGGTCCGGCTTGTCCCTGAGCCGCTCCCGCAGGGACTTGACCTCCTGGCGCAGCCGCCGCTTCTCCAAGGCCTTCTGGGCCAGAAGCCGGGCCTCCTCGATGCCGTAGGGCTTGGCCAGATAGTCGTAGGCCCCCCGGCGCATGGCCGTGACCGCCGTCTCCACCGTGGGATAGCCTGTGACCACCACGACTTCCGTGTCCGGCCACAGGACCTTGGTCCGCTCAAGCACCGCCAGCCCGTCCACGCCCTCCATGATCAGGTCGGTGATCACCAGGTCGAATTCGTTTTTCTCCAGTTCCGCCAGGGCCTCGTGGCCATTCGCGGCCACGGTCACCTGGGCCCCGCGCCGGGAGAAGACATGGGCCAGATTGTTGCGGGCGATGGGCTCGTCGTCCACCACCAGTATCTGCGGCGGCAAATCGCTCATGCCGATACCTCCCGGGGGCCTTTCTCGCGCAGCGGCGGGCAGGCCGCGCCGTCCATGGGCAGGCGCAGGACGAAACACGCCCCGCGCCCTGGTTCGCTTTCGGCCAGGATGACGCCGCCGTGTTTTTTTATGATGCCAAAGACCACGGAAAGCCCCAGGCCCGTGCCCTTGCCCACCTCCTTCAAGGTGAAAAAGGGGTCGAAGACCCGGCCCAAATGTTCGGGGTCGATGCCCGGGCCTGTGTCCTGCACCCGGATCACGGCCTGTCCGGCCTCACGGTCCGCCTCTGCGGACACGGTGATGGTCCCGGGCCGATCGCCGATGGCCTGGGCGGCGTTTAAAAACAGGTTCAAAAAGACCTCCTGCATGCGCTGGGAGTCCAGGGGCACGCACAGGTCGTCCGGAACCCGGCGGGCGATGTCCACGTCGGCCGGAAGCTGGGAGGCCACCAGTCCCACGCAGCGCTCCACCAGGTCGGCCAGCCGGGTGGGCTTGAGGCTGAACTCGTTTTCCCGGGAGAACTCCAGCAGTCCCTTGACGATGTCCCTTGAGCGCAGGACCTCGTGGTGGATGTTGTCCAGCATCTGGCCCACGAAGGCGTCGCTTTTGCCGATGTCCTCCTCGCGCAGTATCTGGCAGGAGGTGGAGATGTTGTTGAGGGGGTTATTGAGCTGATGGGCGATCCCGGAGGTCAGAACCCCCAGGGACGCCAGCTTTTTTTCCTGCAAGAGCTGGTTTTGCCGCTTGTCGAGCTCAACGATCATGCGGTTGAGGGCCTTGACCACGTCCCTGGTCTCGTCGCGCCCGGGCGGTAGGTCGATGGTCTGGAAGTGCCCCGTGGCCACCCGCCGGGTGGCGTCCTCGATGAGGTGCAGGGCGGTGAGAATGCGCCGCCCCACCACCCAGGAGAACCCGATGCCCAGAAAGATCAGGGCCAGGGTGGACAGGAGCAGTTGGCGTTTGAGGTTGTCCACGATGTGCAGGATGTCGTCGCGCTGCACCTGTTTGATGCGCCGGGAGGTGTCCACCATGGCCTTGCCCTGTTCGCGCAGATCGGCCTTGGTCTTTTCCACAGCTTTGAGCGGCGTGGTTCCGGTCATGTCGGCCAACCGCTTAGCGGCATCGCGGTAGGCCGCCAGTTGGTCCCGCAGGCCGACGAAATCGGCCTGCCCCTGAGCGGGGAGCTGCCCCTCCAAGGGCGGGGCGATGATGCCCTGGATGATTTCGAGGCTGCGTTCCACAAAAAGCAGACTTTCCCGGTAGTCCTCCTCCATGGCGTAGAGCAGGTAGTTTTTCTCGTAGCGGCGCACCTCGAGGATGTCGTTGCTTAGGTCGTCCACCACCTCGGCCAGACGCAGGGCCTCGCCGATGCGCAGCAGGTGGTCGTATGAGATGCTGCCCAAAAGCCCCATGCCCGCAAATCCCACGATGATGCTCATGATGATTTTTTGGCGGATGTTCATGCCGAGGCCTCTGTCTCGCCAGCCTGCGGCGCGGGGTTGTCGAAGGCCGCGACCAGGGCTTGGCGCACCTCGGCTACAAGGATGATGCGCGGCAGGGTGGCCATGCTCCGCCCGGCCTCCTCCACGTCGGCGGCGTTTTCCAGGGGCAAAACCACGGCGGCCATCCCGGCCCGCACGGCGGCCAACAGCTTCTCGCGCACCCCGGCCACCCGCAGCACCCTCCCGGACAGGGATATCTCGCCGGAAAAGGCCATGTCCGGCGGCGTGGCCCGGCCCGTGAGCAGGGAGAAAAGGGCCACGGCCATGGTCAGCCCGGCGGACGGCCCGTCCTTGGACACGCCCCCGGCCGGGATATGGATGTGGATGTCGTGGTCCGCGAAAAACCCCGGGTCCAGGCCGAAGTCCTGGGCGTTGCTGCGCAGGTGGCTCAGCGCAATCTGTCCCGACTCCTTGAGCACCTCGCCAAGCGAGCCCGTGAGCAGGAGGCGGCTGGCCCCGCGCATACGCGAGACCTCCACGGTGACGATCTCCCCTCCGGTCTCGGACCAGACCAGCCCGGCCGCCGCGCCCACCTGGGGTTCGCGTCCGGCGGCCTCGTGGTCGAAACGGGGGGGGCCAAGCAGCGAGGCGGCCATGTCCGGGGCGATGTCGCCCTCAAATCCGGACTTGCCCTCGGTCAGGCACACCCGGGCGATCTTGCGGCAGACCCGGGCGATCTCGCGCTCAAGTCCCCGCACCCCGGCCTCGTTGGTGTAGTTGCGGATGATGCGCGTCAGGGCCTGCCGGGTGAAGTCCGGGAAGGGGTGGGTCAGGCCGTGCTCGCGCAGTTGTTTGGGGACCAGGAACCGGGTGGCGATCTCGATTTTTTCCTCCTCGGAATAGCCGGAAAAGGGCGTCACCTCCATGCGGTCCAAAACCGGCCCGGCCAGCCGTTCGGTGGAGTTGGCCGTGGCGATGAAAAAGACCCCGGACAGGTCGAAGGGGACTTCAAGGTAGCGGTCCACGAAGCGGCAGTTCTGTTCCGGGTCCAGGATCTCAAGCAGGGCCTGGGCCGGGTCGCCTTTGACGTCGTGGCTGATCTTATCCACCTCGTCGAGCATGAACACGGGATTACGCACGGAAAGCCCCCGAAGCGCGGTGATCACCCGGCCCGGCAGCGCCCCCACGTAGGTGCGGCGATGGCCGCGAAGCTCCGCGTCGTCGCGCAGATCGGCCAGGGACATGCGGGTGAACGACCGGCCCATGGCCTGGGCGATGGCCATGCCCACCGAGGTTTTGCCCACCCCGGGCGGCCCCACGAAGCACAAAATGGGCGAGCGGGCCGCCGCCTCGGCCGGTCGTGCGGCCAGGATGCCGCGTACCGTCGTACGCAGTTCGTCCAGGTCGATGGGCTTGGTCAGGTAGTGGGCTGCGCCGGTTTTCATGGCCCGAACGGCCGTGTCCACGGTGGCGTAACCGGTGACGATCATGATCTGGGTGGCCGGGGAGACCTGTTTGGCCTTGTCGAGCAGTTGCAGCCCGTCCATGCGGTCCATTTTCAGGTCGGTGACGATGAGGTCGAACTCGAAGCGGCGCACCCGCTCAAGCGCCGCCTGCCCGTTCTCGGCCGTCTCCACCTTGTAGCCCTCGCGCGACAGCACGTGGCGCAGGTTTTCCCGGGCGATGGACTCGTCGTCCACCACGAGTATCCAGGCCTCGCGGTTGTGGCGCATGGTACGCGAGGCCAGATGCTCCAGGATGCGGTCTTTTATCTGCCCGAGTCCGGCGTGGCTGGCGTCGAGCACGGACTCGGCCCGGGCCAGGTCGGTGTTGTCCGGGGTCGTCGCGTTCCAGGGCAGGGATAAAAGAAGCTCCACGTAATTGGTGGAGATGGCGTATTCGGCGGCCGACGGGTCGGTGGCGGACAGCTTCGCCAACTCCGCGTCCACAGCCTCCCGGGCGCCCTGCGGCAGATCGGCTGCGGCGGCGCGTTCGGCCAGCCCCTGCGGGGCCTTTGCCGGGTCCTTACGGTCCTCATCATGTTTGCGGAAAAAAATCATGTCCAGGCCCTCCCCGGGGCGCGCTGCTGGCCGTGTTGCAGGAACGAACGGTTGTTGCAAAAGCGAACACAGCCCGCGCCAAGTTTTTCTCTCATGATTTCATACTGATAGATCATATCTTATGCCTTTGTGTTCGTTTTTGCAACGTCCGCGCCTGCACCCTATCCGTCAGTCCTAAGAAAATTATCAAGTTATTCAAGCATATTGCCCTAAAACACCGGAGTGGCACGGCTCTTGTTAAAAGACAGCAAATGCAACTTTCAAACCGGAGTGAGCGCCATGGGCAGCTTGAAGAACACGATGGAATCGACCTTTGCGGGAGTGGCCTTCGCCGAACGGGACATGGCTGGCGAGGCCAAGCAGATGTTGGGTGAAGACGACGAGGAGCCAAAGCCCCGTAAACGGGCCGCGCAGCAGATGGCCGGGCAGGTGAAACGCAAGGGACTGCGGGCGGACTAGGATATGGCGGCTGACAGCATCAAACGGGCCTCCGGCGCCGGGCGTCGCGCCCATCGGTTCGGGCGCAGGCCGCAGCCTCCCGAGGGGGTGCGGGTGCAGCGGCTCCCGGTCCAGGTCCGCCTGGACGACTACGCAGAGGCCCTGAGCCTGGCCGAGTCCGGCGAGCTGCTTATGGCCGAACGGGTCATCACCCGCCGGGGGCAGGGCCGCAAGCGGATCGTGGTGCTTGGCCGAGGGCGGCAGTTTCCCCCCCGGCTGGCCGGGTACGCCCTGCATCTGGCGCAGCGGCTCGGCTACGGGCTGGTCTTTTTAAGCGTCGGCCCGGGCGGGCCTTCCGATGCGCACGGGACTGCGGGAATGAGCGGGTTTTTGCGCGAATCCTTTGCCGCCGCCGTTTCGGAGGCCGTCCGGCCCCATCTGCTCAAGGCCCTGGAGCTGGGGGTAGAGGCCGGGCACATGGTTCATTTCGGGGAACCCGAGGAGGCCGTGCGGGCCGTCAGCGACGGCCTGCACCGGGTGGAACTGATCTTAAGCGACCCAGGCAATGCCGAAGGAGTGGGGCTTTCGGCCCCGGCAGCCGTCTTCACGGTTTCCTGAGGACGGTTGCGGCATCGGGCCGTCGGCTGTGGCTTGGTCCATTTTTGCCCGGCCATGTTCAAAATTTCACAGGTGGACCCACGGCACGACGACAGACGTTGTTTCAACGAATCCGCCCCGGAACGGGGTGAAAACCGCATGGAGGATCAGATCATGGCACACACGGAAAAGGCCGGACGGCCGGTAAAAAAGACCATTGCCTATGGCCTGGCGACCGTCGCCCTGTACGCCGGGGTGTTCTCCTACGCCGACGCCCTGGCCGCCCGGTTCTCCCAGGGCGCGCTGTGGGCCGCCGGGCCCATCGCCACGGTATTCGTGTTTTCCTGGGCGCATGGCTCGTTCGCCTCGAACCTGTGGGCCTGTCTGGGAATCACGGCCGGCAAGCGCGTCGTGAAGCGTCCCGCCGTGCAGCCCACGGCCCGTCCCCAGGCCCGGGCCACCCTCAACGCCTGATGCCGCGACCGCTGCATGGCGGACGGCGATTGCTGCGGGAAACGAGTGCAATACAGTGGGTTCCTTGAAAACACCGGTGTGTTTTTCAAGGGGACAACGCCTAACCGACGCCGGGAGGATCATGGATCATGGATACGCTTTTGCTCGACGCGACAAAATTCATCACGCTCACCCCTGAGAACATCACATTCTTATTCATCGTGGGGTTCATCGGCGGTCTGGTCAGCGGCTTCATCGGCTCCGGCGGGGCGTTTGTGCTCACCCCGGGCATGATGAGCCTGGGGGTTCCGGGCACGGTGGCCGTGGCCAGCAACATGTGCCACAAGTTCCCCAAGGCCCTGGTGGGGGCCATCAAACGCTTCAAGTACGGCCAGGTGGACATCAAGCTCGGTCTGGTCATGGCCGCCTCGGCCGGGGTGGGCGTGCAGGTGGGCATCATGCTGCAAAACGCCATCCTGTCGCGCTGGGGACAGGCCGGAAGCGACCTGTACGTGAGCCTGTCCTTCGTGGCCGTTTTGGTGATCGTGGGCGGCTACGTCCTGCGCGACGCCGTGACCACCTCCCGCAAGGGCGGCGACGAGCAGGTGGCGCCCCTGGCCCGCAGGGTCCAGGCCATCGAACTGTGGCCCATGATGACCTTTAAGACCGCCGGGATACGTGTTTCCTTCTGGTTCACGGTGCCCGTCGGGTTCGCCACGGGCATGCTGGCCGCCACCATCGCCGTGGGCGGCTTCATCGGCGTGCCGGGCATGATCTACGTGCTGGGCGCGTCGAGCATAGTGGGCTCGGCCACGGAACTGGTCATCGCCTTCGTCATGGGCCTTTTCGGGTCCATCAACTGGGCCATGCAGGGCATGGTGGACATCCGGCTGGTGCTCATCATCCTGGGCGGTTCGCTTCTGGGCGTGCAGCTCGGGGCCATCGGCACCACCTATGTGCGCGAGCACATGATCAAGGTCGTCATGGCCACGATCATGCTGGTGGTGGCTGTCAGCCGGGGCATCGCCGTGCCCAAGTACCTGGCCAAGCTGGGCCTCATGGATATCTCGGAGTCCACGTTGTGGATCATGGACAAGGCCAGCTTCGTGATCATGTGCGCGGCGCTTTTGATCGGCGCGGTGATCATCCTGGGCAGCATGTGGAAGGCCAAGCGGGCCGAACGCGGCGAGGCCCTGGGTAATGCCTGAATGAAAACGGGACGGGCCGCGGCCCGCCCCGTCCAAAAATCGTCCGAGGGTTGATCGTCGCCTCCACGATCGCGCCGCGCCCCGGCCCGGGAACTGCCTCCCGGCCGGGGCGCGGCGTTTTTGCGGACCACACGGGCGATGCGGCCAGGCGGCCCACGCCCCGGCCTTGATTCCCGGCAGCCCGGTCTCCGATGAGGCGTCGGCCTTCTGCGGCGTTCCTGGCGTCAGGACGCCGTCACGGACGCCGCCACCCGGTTTCTTCCCTGCTCCTTGGCCCGATAGAGATTCGCGTCGGCCGCCCGGACCAGGGCCTCGGGACTCCCCTCCCTCGCCGGGGAGCAGGTGGCGACGCCGACGCTTACGGTCACCACCTCCGCTGTCGGGCTTTTGCCATGGGGTATGCCGAGTCCCATGACGGCAAAACACAGTTTTTCGCAGGCGCGCAACGCATTGCCCGCAGCGAGTCCGGGCAGGATGACGGCGAACTCCTCGCCTCCATACCGCGAGGCCAGGTCGCAGGACTGTCTGATGTTGACGGCGAGGGCCTGGGCCACGCGGCGCAGGCAGTCGTCGCCCAGCAGATGTCCCAGATGGTCGTTGTACGCCTTGAAATGGTCCACATCGATCATGGCCAGGGTCAGGGACGTTTCGTTGCGTATGGCGCGGCGCCACTCGGTTTGCAGCGCAGAGTCGAACTTTCGCCGGTTGGCTATGCCCGTCAGGCCGTCGTAATCGCTGAGCCTGCGCAACTTGTCGTTGGCCTCGGTGAGCTCCTGGGTGCGCTCGCGCACCTGGCGTTCCAGGTCCCTGCTGTAAGCCTCGCGCAGTCGCTCCGCCTGTTTCCTGTCGGTCATGTCGTGCAGGATGCCCTGGTAGCCGATAACCTGCCCTTGCGCGTCACGGCGCAGGTTGGCCGCAAAAATGGCCTCGACGATCCCGCCGTCCTTGCGCCGCAAGGCGACCTCGAAGCCGCGCACCGCCCCGGCCTTCTCGATGATCTCCCTGAGACGGGCCCGGGCCCGGGGATCGACATACAGGTCCGCCACGGAGAGCCTGAGCAGTTCCGCCTGGGTGTACCCGAGTATGCCCAGGCAGGCCGGATTCACGTCCACGATGCGGCCTTCGGGCGTGGTGAGGAAAATGATGTCGCTGGCGTCCTCGAAAATGCTGCGGTAGCGTTGTTCGCTGGCGGCGAGGCTGCCGTAAAGATGGGCGTTTTCGATAGAAATGGCGGCCTGCGCGGCGAGCATCCCGACGACCTGGGTCCGTTCCTTGGCGAAGACGCCGGGAAAAAGGTTGTTCTCCAGATACAGCACGCCGCTGAGGCGGTTTTGGACCAGAAGCGGCACGCACAAGACGGAGCGGACATTTTTGCGCACCACATGCGCATCCTGCTGGAACGAGGGGTGCTGCCCGGCGTCGTTGAGGACGAGCTCCTGGCCGCTGCGGATGACGAACCTGACGACGGCCTCGCTGACCAGGGGCGAAGCCTCCAGCGGGCTGCCCGCCTGCGAAAAGGAGCTTCCCTCCACCGTGGCCATGGCCGCTACGGACCAGTCCCGTTCGTCCGGCAGCAGGAGATATCCCTGCTCGGCCCCGGCATTCTCTATGACGCTGGTCATGATGACGCGCAGCAGCGAGTCCTGGTTGATTTCCCTGGAAATCGCCTGGGTGGCCTTGAGGATGCTGCCGACATCGAGCAGATGGGGCATGGAGCCGTAGGAGCGCTCGGATTGCGCCGCGCCCGTCGATGCGCGGGAGGCCAGGGCCGGGTGCGCCTTGGCCGTGGTCCATCGGTCCAGTTCCTGGCGCAGGCTCAGGACCTTGGCGTGCGCCCCCCAGCGGTAATAGTTGAAACTGGCGTCTTCCAAAAAGATCTTGGCTGCGTCGGATTGTTCCAGCGAATGCTGCAACTGCGCCATGCGTTCCCGGGACAGGGCGACGCCATGGAGGTGTTCATCGCGGCGGGCGATGTCCGCCGCCTGTGCGTAAAGTTCCAGCGCCTCCTGGACCCGGCCGTCCAGCCTGGCCTTTTCGGCCCGCAGCAGCCGCTCCTGCCAGGCGTAGTTTCCAGGGCAGTTTTGCGCCCAGACGGCGAATTCCTTAAGAGATGCCCGCAACCTGGAATCCATGACCCGGCGGTCTTTCTCCGAGGCGTCCTCCAGAAGCGCTGCGGCGGCCATGGCCCGGTAAAAGCTGAACACCGTGGTTTCGTAGAGGATGGGGATATAGCGCATCCAGTCTGCGTGTTCCTCGGCGAAACGCCAGGCCTCCTCCGTCTTCCTGAAAAGGAAGAGCAACTGAAGCTTGGACGTGAGAAAATACGCCAGGCCGTGGCCGAACAGAGACTCGGGGCGCTGCCAGAGCTCCAGGTAGGCCTGCTCGTCGATGTGCGGCGTGCTGAGCGAGAGGGGATCGGGGCGTTCGCCTTTGAGATTTTTCAAAAACAGGTTGCAGAACCGCTCGCTCATGAGGAAGGGAGAGCCGCGCTTCTCATAAAACTCCACGCTGATTTCGTTTTCTTCCAAGGCCTTGTCGACGGTGGACGCAGCCAGAACGGTCTTGGGAATCATGGTGCGGGCGTAGCCAGCAAACACCAGGTTGCCGTTTTGGATGCCATATTGATAGGCCCGTCTGTACATCTCGATCTGCTCCGACAGGGGCAGAAACCAGTGCATGGCGCATACGGCGTAAAGAAAGGTGATCTGGGCCTGGATGCGCGGATTTGGAAACCGCTCGACGAGGGCCATGGCCAGTTTGCCCAGCTCGAAAGCGCTGTGATAATCTTTGTGTTCCTGTACGATGACCACGGTGGCCCAGGCGAAACCGACGGCGGACAGGGCGTTGTGGCCGTACCGCATGGATCTGGAGATTACCTCCATGACCAGGTGCGGGAAAAGCGTGGGGACGGCGATGTACGCTCCGTCCGTAAGGATGGCCGTGAGCCTGATGATGCTGTCCTGTTCGCGGTCCGCCACGTCCGGGATGGTGATCAGCTCGGCTATCGGGCGCTGCCCGAGAAGCGCGACATAGTCCTGCATCAGGGAATCGAAGCAGCGTTTGAGCGTGGGGGCGTCGTCGGCCTGGGGCAGGGTCACGCCGAACATGGCCAGGGCGCCCCTGGCGATGTCCATGAGTTCGTTGTATTTTCCCAGTTGGTTGTACTGAATCAGCTTCTGGAGATAGACCTCCACCCTGTCGAACGTGTCATGGGTATGGGCGAGCGCCTCGTCCAGAAGGGTCTCGGCCTGCGCGAAATCGCCCAGCAGGTACAAGACGTCGGCCTTCTCGCGCATCACGTCCAGCATGACGGGGGCGTGCGTCCTCCAGCCGTCTTCGGGCAAAAGCGAGGCGGCCACCTCGAAGTTGCGCAACGCCTGCCCGTAGGCGGTGGCCCCCTTGGCCTTGCGTCCCGCCAGCATGTTGAGCGTGAGAAGCGTCATGCGCTCTTCGGGATCATGCACCAGGCCAAGCGCCGCATTGAAATGCGAGGTGATATCGAAAATCGTGTCCTCGATCTGCGTTTGGCCGACATGGCGCAGGAGCAGGCGGCCTATGCGCAGATGCAGCGGCGCGATATCCTCCTGGGGGATGAGCGAGTAGGCCGCCTGCTGCACGCGGTCGTGCAGGAAGCGGAAGACGGATTCCGAGGGGATGACGAGTCCCGCCTGAAGCGCCTCCCACAGCTCCTCGCTGGTTTCCTCCGGCGTTTTCTCCTGGATGGCGGCGAGCATGGGCAGGGCGAACCTGTTCCCGATGCAGGCCGCCAGTTGCAACACCTGGCGCGTCTGCGGCTTCATGCGGCTGATCCTGCCGGCCATGAGGTCCACCACGTTGTCGGTGAGCCCCATGGTGCGGATGTCGGCCATGTCCCAGAGCCAGCAACCGGATTCGGAATCCAACCGGTAAAGGCCCCGGGCGTGCAGATCCTTGAGCATCTGCGACACGAAAAACGGGTTGCCGCCTGTTTTTTCCTCGATAAGCCGGGACAGTTCCTCAACCTCTTCCGGGGGGCGATTGAGCGTGTCCGCCACCAGTTGGCGCAGATCGGCGAACAGCAAGGGGGCCAGGGTCACGGTGCGGATGGCGACGCCTGATTCCTGCAGACTGTTGACGGTCAGCGTCAGCGGATGCGCGGGGGAAACCTCGTTGTCCCGGTAGGCGCCGATGATGAGCAGCGCGTGGGACGAGGCGTCCGCCGTGAGCGTACGGATGAGATTGAGCGACGGCGCATCCGCCCATTGCAGATCGTCGAGAAAAATCACCAGGGGATGCTCCCGCCTGGCGAACACGCCGATGAAGCGCTGCATGCACATGATGAAGCGGTTTTGCGCCTCTGTCGGCCCCAGGTCCGGCGCGGGCGGTTGCCGCCCAAGGATGTGCTCCATCTCCGGGATGACGTCGATGATCACCTGGGCGTTGTTGCCCAGGGCCTCGAGCAGGGCCAGACGCCATTTGACCACCAACGCCTCGGATTCGGCCAATATGCGGTGGCTCAACTGGCGGAAGGCCTGGATGAAGGCGGAAAACGGGATGTCGCGCTGGAACTGGTCATGCTTGCCGGAAACGAACCGGCCCCGTTGGCGGGTGAGCCCTTTGAGCACCTCGTTGACCAGCGACGTTTTGCCGATGCCCGAATAGCCTCCCACGAGAAGCAGTTCCGTGCCGCCCCGGGCCATGCGTTCGAACGTCTGGAGCAAAAGCCGGATTTCATTGTCCCGGCCGTAAATCTTTTGGGACACCTGGAACCGAAACGACAGATCCCTGCGACCCGGTTTCATGTCCGCCAGGCTCTCGCCGCCGACGCAGGCGGCACGCATGTCCATAAGGTCGCCAACCAGGCCGGCGGCGCTCTGGTAGCGGTTCTCCGCCATTTTCTCCAGCAGGCGCATGGTGAGGCCGGAAAGCGCCAGGGGGACGGCGGGGCGCATCTCCTGGGGGCTCACAGGCCTGCGGGCGATGTGCGCATGCAGGAGCTCCATCGGGTCCCTGGACGTGAAAGGCAGGACGCCGGTGAGCATCCTGTAATAACAGATTCCCAGGGAATAGAGGTCGGACCGGCTGTCGATGCTTCGGTTCATCCGCCCGGTCTGTTCCGGGGAAATGAAGGCCAGGTCGCCTTCGATCTGGTCAGGGTCCCAGGGTTCCTGCACTTCTCCCTCGATAAGCGAGGACATCCCGAAATCCGTCAGCTTGATCTCGCCCGTCCGGGGGTTGATGAGGAAGTTGGCCAGATGGATGTCCTTGTGGATGATCCCCTGCCCGTGCAACTGCGCCAGGGCCTCGGCCATCTGGATCGCGGCCTCGAGAAATTCGAGGGGGTCCGGCAGGCGCCCCTCGATATGGCTGGCCAGGGAGCACGCGCCGTAGTCCTCTTCGACGATGGCGAAACTGGAGCGGTATTGCAGGAGGTCATGGACCTTGATCACGCGGGACAGGTTCAGGGATGCGAGCAGGTCGTATTCGTGCTGGAAGCGCAAATTGTCGCGGATGGAGATGTCAGGGGTGGCGGGGAACTTGAGCACCACCGGCAGGCCGTCCCGTTCGCGGCAGGCCCGATACACCTGGCTGTTCGGCCCCTGGTAGAGCAGTTCGCCGATTTGAAAGCCGATAAGGGAGATCATGTGCGTGCGTCGTCTGCCTCGTTGTTGCGCGAGAACGTGCGATGAAAATCCCCGTGGCTTGCGGCGTCCGGAACGTTCCTGGAAACGGTTTCGCACCAGTGCGTTCATCCTGCCTGCATGCCGGATGCGAAATCAGGCCAGGGCCGCCTTCCGCCCCGGAGAGGCCTGGTCCATTCCCGGGGAATGTTTTGTAAGGCCAAGGAGAAGCGCTTGGCAAGCGCCTCGTCGCGTGGAGACGGACTCCGGCTTTTTGCGATGCGTCACGGCGCATTCCCGCCGCCGTCTCCCTCACAGGCTTTTTTCTTTCCGAAAAGCATATTATGCTTGCCGCCGGATGAGCGGCCATCCCATGTCTGCCTGAGCCGCGCCGACTCCTTGCGACCCCGGCCAGGGCCGCCCCGCGACGCTTGCTCTGGCTACATGGAGTTCCCCTTGCTCTCCATAGAATGTGAAATCAATCTGTACTGCGACGTCATAAGCCTGGACCCCCTGATCATCGTGGGGTTCGGCTCGCCAAGTCCCGGCCAGCCAGCCTTGACGCTGAGTCATGCGTTGCGGGATAAAAAGGTCTATTACATCTTGTGGTCATGGTGGACGCTGCAGGATGACGCTGAACTGTTCAACATGGTGACTGCCTACCAGTATTTGAAAAAACACTATCCTTTGCACGACATACACGTCATGGCCAATGACCATGTCGACATGATCCTTCTTGAAAAATGTAAAATAAACTCAACATTTTGTCATCAAAACGCATTTCTTGACCAACGCATTTTCAACATCATCGAGGGGTCTGCCAAGGAATATGACGCCATATATAATGCGAGGCTTAGTCCGTTCAAGAGGCATGCCCTTGCGTCTCAATTAAATAGCGTCGGGTTGATATATTATTCAACTGCAAAAGAAAAAGAGGAGGGGCTCGCATATAAAAACACGCTCAAGAGGGAGCTTCCCAACGCCGCATTTTTGAATGAACACCCCGAAACCGGCCTGGATAGGTTTTTGTCGTCACAGGAAATATGTCGGCTCTACAACATGTCGAAAGTCGGGTTATGCCTTTCCTACATGGAAGGCGCCATGTACGCGGCGGCAGAGTACCTGTTATGCGGCATTCCCGTCGTCAGCACCCACAATATCGGAGGGAGGGATTATTTCCTGCATAAAGATTTTTCGCGCCTCGTCGATTCGGACCCGCGCGCCGTCGCCGAGGCGACGTATGATCTGATTTCGGCAAAAATTCCCCCCAAAGTGATCAGGCAACGTACCCTGCTGGAAATGCTCAAGCAGAGACAGATTTTCATCGATCATGTCCAGGCCATTTACGACAAGGAAAACGTCGGAAGAAACTTCGCGGACGAATGGGACGTGGTGTTCAAGAACAAACTGCTGGTCTGGGGCATACCGAACTGGCAGGTGCTGGAATACATCCGGGCGAATGAAGGCCGCAAGGGGCCGCTTACGACGCCGCTTGCACGGCGGCATGGCGTGACGGTTCCAGATGATTTCGTGTGGGAATAGGCGGCGGACAAACCAGAACGGGACCCTCGTCCGACCACCGCCCGTAAACCTGGGTCGACCACCGCCCGTACATCCGGTCCGGCCGCCGCCCGTAAACCTCGTCCGACCGCTGCCCGTACATCCGGCCCGGCCGCTGCCCGTAAATCTGGGTCGGCCGCCTACTTCCCGCCCGTAAGCTTGCTCAGGGCCGCGAAGCTCGTCTCCAGGGTGGCGGGTTCGCCCACGTCCTGGCGCAGGTAGGCGTTTATGGGGTCGATCATGACCAGGGCCCGGTCGATGTCCGGATTCGAGCCCTTGGCGTAGGCCCCGATGTTCACCATGTCCTCCACCCGGCGATACGTGGCCAAAAGCCGGATGAGCGTCCTGCCCGCCTCGCGCTGCTCGGGGGTGGTCACGTCGGAGCGCAGGCGGCTGATGCTTTTTAAGACGTCGATGGCCGGGAAATGCCCCTGATCGGCCAGGTCCCGGGTGAGCACGATGTGGCCGTCGAGGATGGACCGGGTGGAGTCGGCGATGGGTTCGGTGAAGTCGTCGCCGTCCACGAGCACGGTGTAGATGCCGGTGATGGACCCGGACCTGTTTTTTCCGGCCCGCTCCAAAAGCTTGGGCAGATGGGCGAAGACCGAGGGGGTGTAGCCCCGTGTGGTGGGCGGCTCCCCGGCCGCCAGCCCGATCTCGCGCCCGGCCATGGCGAAGCGGGTCACGGAGTCCATCATGAGGATCACGTCCGCGCCCTCGTCGCGAAAATATTCGGCCATGGCCGTGGCCGCGTAGGCCGCGCGCATGCGGATCAGCGGGCTTTGGTCCGAGGTGGCGACGACCAGCACCGACCGGGCCAGGCCCTCGGGGCCAAGATCCTTCTCGATGAATTCCAAGACCTCGCGGCCGCGTTCGCCCACAAGCCCGATGACGTTCACGTCGGCCTTGGTGCCCCGGGCGATCATGCCCATAAGCGTCGATTTTCCGACGCCGGAACCGGCCATGATGCCCACCCGCTGGCCCTTGCCCAGCGTCAGAAGGCCGTTTATGGCCCGCACCCCGACATCCAGCGGCTCGGCGATGCGCGGCCTCTCCAGGGGGCTTGGGGGGTCGGCGTACAGGGAACGGAACTTGCCGGGAAAGATGGGGCCGATGTCGTCGATGGGCTGGCCGAAGGCGTCCACGGTGCGGCCCAGGAAGCGTCGTCCCACGGGCATGTTGGGCGGCGTGGAGGTGTTTTTGATGAGCGTGCCCGGGCTTATGCCGCGCATGTCGCCATAGGGCATGAACAAACAGGCCCCGTCGCGAAAGCCCACCACCTCGGCCGGGATCTCCACCCCCCGTGAATCGTCGGGCATCAGTCGGCACACGGAGCCTATGGGGGCCTTGATCCCCCGGCCTTCGGCGATAAGTCCCACCACCTTGGTCACCTTGCCGTAGGCCTGGGAGGGCTGGAGGTCGGTCAGGACGCTTATGAGCGCCTTGGCGTCAAGCTCCATGGGGAACGTCCGGGGCGTCGCCTGCGGCCTCGGGACGCGCCGAGAGCTTGGCGAAGACGCTTTGGACCTCGGCGAAGCGGCTGTCCACGGTGTTGTCCACCAGGCCGTCGCGGCTCTCCAGACGCACGCCGCCGGGCAGAAGCGCTGCGTCGCCGCGCACGTGCCAGCGGGAGAGACCCTGGCGTACGGAGGCGGCCCGGGTCAAAAGCTCTTCGATCATGGGCGCGTCGTCGGGATGCACCACCACGGCAAGCTCGGTGCGGGTGTCGATGAGGTCCAGGGCCTCGTCCAAAAGGGCGGCCAGGATCTCCCGGCGGGCGTCGGTGAGGAGGATGCCGAAGGATTTTTCCAGGGCCATGTGCAACAGGGTGACGAAATCCTGACGGTAGCCGTCCCACAGGGTCTTGCGGTCGGTCTGGATGGCGGCCAGGGTCTCGCCGAAGGCCTGGCTCATCTCCTGCACATGGGCGTCGAACTGGGTCTTTGAGGCCTCAATCTGGGCCTGGACATCTGCTGCGCCCTGGGCCATCCCCTCCTCGCGGGCCGCGGTCCGGAGCTCTTCGGCCTCGACCATGGCCTTGGCGATGATCTCTTTGGCCATGTCCTGGGCCTTTATCCGGGTGCGCTCCCAGAATTCGGTCTCCATACGCTCGAAGGGGAAGGGCGAACGCCTGGCCTCGAGTTCGGCCACGGTGGTCTCCTGGGGGCCGGCCATGCCGACGCCCATGACCACCCGGTCCGTGGCGGCCGGTTTGCCCCCGGGGGGATCAGACGAAGACATCCCCGCCTCCGCGCCCGATGGCGATCTTTCCCTCAGCCTCCAGGCGGCGCACGGTCTTGACCACGTTTTGCTGCGAGGACTCCACATCCGAAAGCTTGACCGGCCCCATGATCTCCAGGTCTTCCTGGATCATGGTGGCGGCGCGTTCGGAGAGGTTCTTGAAGAACTTTTCCTTGAGCTCGTCGCTGGCGCCCTTTAGGGCCTGGGTCAGCTCCTCGTTGGAGACCTCTTTGAGGAGCTCGCGGATGGCCCGGTCGTCTAAGGCCTTGATGTCCTCGAACACGAACATGAGGTTGCGGATGTCCTCGGCCATCTGGGCGGATTCCTCTTCGATCTCCGAGAGGACCTCTTCCTCGGTGGCCCGGTCCACGGCGTTTAGGATTTCGGCCACGGAGGTGATGCCGCCCACCTTCTTGCCTTCCTTGCCGCCCATGGCGATGAGCTGGTTCTGCAGGACCTTGTCCACCTCGATGAGCATTTCCTCGGCCACGGCCTCAAGCCGCGACAGGCGCATGAGCACCTCGGCCCGCACGCCCGAGGGCAGGTTCTGGAGGAGTTCGGCGGCCTGATCCGGATGCAGGTGCCCGAGGATCAGGGCCAGGGTCTGGGGATGCTCGTTGCGAAGGATCTGGGCCAGGATGCGCGGGCTGACGTTGCCCAGTTCCTGAAAGGGCGTGGGGCCGGTGTCGATCTCCAGCGAATCGAGGATGTACTTGGCCGTGTCCGGGTCCAGGGTCTTGCCCAAAAGCTGCCTGACCTGATCCGCGCCGCCGACCACCATCTCCTTGCCGAACTGCATGTTCTCGTTGAACTCGCGCACAACCTCCTCAACCTGCTCCTTGGGCACGGTCTCCATCTCCAGCATGGCCTTGGAGATGCGCGCGATTTCCCGACGATCCAGGCGCTTGAATACCTCGCCGGTAAATTTTTCTCCAAGCGCCAGACACAAGACGGCGGTTTTTTGGGGACCGGTAAACGCGGACATTGAGCCCTAGGCCTCCTGCTTGAGCCAGCTTTTAAGAACGGTGATGGACTGTTCCACGTTTTCCTCGAAAAGTTGCAAGGCCAGGGCCTTGGCCAGCTCGAACCGCTTGGACTCTTCGAGGGCGCCGCCGAGCTCCTCTTCCTCTGGTTCACCCAGGGCCATGCGAGCCTCTCCTTCAGGCAGACGATCCAGTGTTTCGATGCCTTCCTCCGACACCCGGGGCCGAATAAGGGCCATGACCACGGGCCGCACCACCAGGATCAGGAACAAAAAGATCAGGATGCCGTTTAAGAAGGGCTTGCCGAGCCGCTGGGCGTATTCCAGCATGGTCGCCATCAGGCTCGGTTCGCCCGACAGGTCCGGGGCGCCGAATTCGAAGCTCGACACCTCGACCTGATCGCCCCGGGCGGGGTCCAGGCCCGCAGCCTTGGACACCAGGGCCCGGATGCGCTCCAGCTCCTCGGCGCTGCGCGGGGCGAACACCGGCACGTCCGAACCTTCGGCCTTCGCGTACGTCCCGTCAACGATAACCGCGATGGTTTGCCGATTCAAGCCTCCCATGGAGGTGACGATGTTTTGTTCTTCCTTGTTGATCTCGTAGTTGGTGGTCCGGTTCTCCCGGCTGGACTTCTGGGTGGATTCGGTGCCGGAGAAGCCGTCGCCGCGAAAATTGGTGTTGGGCACGGCCGCGCCGCCCTGGGGGGTGGTGATGGCCGCGTCTTCGACCATGGCCGACCCGGAGGTGGATTCCTCGCTGCGCTGCTCGCTGCGCACCACGGTGGCGTCGGGGTCGTAGGACTCCTTGCGGATGGTGCGCTGGTTGAAGTCCAGGTCCACGTTGGCCTTGACCATGGCCCGTCCGGGACCCACGATGGGGGTGAGCAGCTGTTCGAGGCGGTTTTCCAGGTTGGCCTCGTAGGTGTTTTTGTATTCCAGTTGCGAGGTGGTCATGCCTTCCAGGGAGCTGTCCCCGGAGGGCTGGTAGAGCGCCTGGCCGTGGGTGTCGGTGATGGTCACCCGGTCTGCGGTCAGTCCTTCGACGGACATGGCCACCAGATTGACGATGCCCAGGAGCTGCTTGTTGTCCAGGCGTTCGCCCTGCTTAAGCGTCAGGACCACCGAGGCCGAGGCGGGCTTTTGGTCCTCGATGAAAAGGCTCTTGTGGGGCAGGACCAGGTGGATGCGGGCCTTCTCCACCTGGGGAAATTCGGTGATGGTCCGGGACAGCTCGCCCTGGAGGGCCCGCTGGTAGTTGATGCGCTGCACGAAGTCGGTCTGGCCGACCTTGAGTTCGTCGAACAGTTCGTAGCCCACGCCCGAGCCGTGCATGATGCCTTCCCCGGCGATGCGCAGGCGCTGTTCGTAGACCATGTCTTCGGGAACCAGGATGGTCCCGCCGTTGTCCTGGATCTGATAGGGGATCTTGGAGGCGGTGAGCTGCTGGGTCACCCGGGCCGCGTCTTCCTGGGAGAGCCGGGAGTAGAGCACCCGGTATTCCACCTGGTTTAGGAGGTGGAGCATGACCAGAAAGGCCACGATCACGGACACGGCCAGTCCGCCCATCAAGACGCGCTGGGCCATGGTTCGGTCGGACCAGAAGCGGGTGATGGTTTCCCAGTATTTTGCGATGGCGGGAGGCATGCGCGGTCTCCGGAGGTGGACGGTTTATTGAAAATAAAGGCCTAGAACGACATCTTCACCAGTTCTTTGTACGCATCCATGACCTTGCCGCGTACGGCGGTGGTCATGCTCATGGCCAGGCTGGTCTTTTGCAGGTGGATCATGAGTTCATGCACGTTGTTGGTCTCGCCTGCGGCGAACGACTGCACCATGTCCGCCTTTTTGGTCTCCATCTCGTTGACGGTCTTTAAGGAGTTTTGCAGGGTGTCCACGAAGGACTTTCCCGGTGCGGCGGGCGTGCTGAGGCTTTCAGCGACCTTGGTGTTGATGCCTCCGGCCGAGGCCAGGGCGTTTTTGTAGGCGGAAATCGCCACGGGTGAGATGGCCATGGATGATCTCCTTTACTTTCCGATTTCCAAGGCCTTGTTGAACATGGTCTTGGTGGTGGTGATGGAGGCGGCGTTGGCCTCGTAGGAGCGCATGGTCGTGACCATGTTGGCCATTTCCTCAACCACGTTGATGTCGGGATAGGCCACGTAGCCGTTTTCGTCGGCGTCGGGGTGGCCGGGTTCATAGGCCATGCGGGGCGGCCGGTTGTCGTTGACCACGCCCGTGACCTTGACCCCGGAGATGTCCCGGTCCAGCGCCCCCTGCATGGCCTTGGAAAAGGGCGTGTCCACGGGGGTGGACTCGAAGACCACGCTTTTGCGCTGGTAGGGTCCCTCTCCGTTGGCCGTCTGCGTCGAGCGGATGTTGGCCAGGTTCATGGAGATGACGTTTAGGTGGGTGCGCTGGGCGCTTAAGGCCGACGAACCGATATCCAGGGCGCTCATGAAGTCCATATTACTTGCCTCCCTCGGCGATGATCTTTTGTACGCCCTCGAAGCTGCGGCGGGTGAGGTCGGAAAGGGCGTTGTACATGAGCGTGTTTTTGGCCATCACCGCCATTTCCTTGTCCATGTCCACGGCGTCCAGGCCGGCCACCACCCGGGGTTTCCATTTCTTGGACAGGTCGCCCTCGAAACTCGCCGGGCTGAAGGTCGAGGGCAGATGGCCGCCTTCGGTTCGCGTCATCTTGCCCTTGGCGTCGCTGCCCAGGGCGCGTTGCAGCTCGCCTTCGAAATCCAGGCTGCGGGCCTTGTAGGCCGGGATGTCCATGTTCGCCAGGTTGGACATGACGACATTTTGACGCTCCAGGTGCAGGTCCATGACCTTGCCCACCAGGCCGATGTTGTCCGGAAACATTGTTTTCATCGGTATTTTCCCCCTCATCCGGGCCTTTTCCGCCGGGTGCGCCGACGGGGATTGCGATATGACCCGGCGGGCAAGTAGCAAGGAGCGTTCCATTTCACCTATTCATATGGAATTGTTGATGTTGTGTGGATTATTCGGGGGAGGGGCCTCTCCCTGGCGGCCGGGGGGAAGACCAGGCAGAAACTGCATGTGGCATGGGCATTGCAATGAGGGGCATGCCCGGTAAAAACGGGTCCCGGCCGCACAGTCCGGGTGGATATGGGAAGGGGAACGGGGAGACGTTCCTATGGCTGTCCCGGCTTGGGACGGTTATTTAGAGGCGCGGACCGGGAATGCATGGACGCAGGCCGCGGACCTCGAATGCCACGGAGGGGACTCGCAATGAGCGGTCAGCTGGATTACGAAATCAACAAGGAACTTGGCGAGTGCTACCTGTTCATGGGCGACCTGGACAAGGCCGAGGAGTACTACCACAAAGCCATGGGCGACGACGGCGTTTACGCCGAGCCGCACCTGGGGCTGGCCACCATCGCCGTGCAGCGGGGCGAGCTCGATCTGGCCATGGGGCACTACCGCAGGGCCTCCGACCTGGAGCCGGGGGACCGGTCCTATGCGGGCATGGCCCTGATCGAGATGGAGCGGGGGCAGGTTGAAGACGCCTTCACCCATTTCGGCATGGCCCTGGCCACGAATCCGGAAAATTTGGTGGCCCTTTTCGGGATGGTGCGGCTGGCCTACGCGCAAAACCGCGTCAGCGACGTGCTGCCCCATCTCAAGGACTATCTGACTGTGGACCCGGTGAAAAACGAGGTGCGCTTCACCCTGGCCGGCTGCCTCATGACCCTTGGCCGCCACGACGAGGCCCAGGAGCAACTGGGCATCATCCTGGCCCAGGAGCCGAGCAACCAGCACGCCATGGAGCTTGTGGAGCAGCTTCGCCGCGACGCCGCATAGACCCGGCGTCGGCGCTTCGCCGCAGGGCTTTTTGACGTGCGTGATTCCGGCGGATCGCCCCGCCGGGTTCGGGACGCATGTCGACGCCACGCGGCCAAACGGGCGGCGCGACCGCGATATCTCCCCTCCCCGTTCGGGTTCCGACCCCCAAGGCGCGCGCCTTAGGGGCCGGAGCCGGATAATTGTCGCCGGGGCGGCTTGCCAAGCCAGGCCGAATTTGGCAGTGCCTTTCCAAAAAACACCGAGGAAAGGCATGGATCTACTTCCCATTCGACGCGCCCTCCTAAGCGTCACCGACAAGTCCGGACTGATCGGCTTCGCGGAATTCCTGCATCGCGGCGGGGTGGAGCTGGTATCCACCGGCGGCACCCGCAAAACCCTTCAGGACGCCGGGCTGCCCGTGACCTCCGTCAGCCGGGTGACAGGGTTTCCGGAAATCCTTGACGGCCGCGTCAAGACCCTGCATCCCCACATCCACGCCGGAATTCTGGCGGACAAAGACAACCCCGAGCACCGGCGCACCCTGGTCAAGCACCAACTGGCCGCCTTCGATCTGGTGTGCGTCAACCTCTACAACTTCGCCGACGCGCTTACCGCCGGGCTGTCGCTTGGCGACATGGTGGAGCGCATCGACATCGGCGGCCCCACGCTTTTGCGGGCCTCGGCCAAAAACTTCCAAAGCGTCCTGGTGGTTCCCGGCCCGGGATGCTATCCCCGGGTGCAGCGCGAACTTGCGGACAAGGATTTCCACGCGGGCCTGCCCCTTCGCAAGGACATGGCCGCCGCCGTCTTCAAGCTGACCTCGGAATACGACGCCATGATCGCCGCATACCTGGCCCGCTGACCGGGCCGCCAACCGCAACCAGGACAACGCCATCGCCTCCAAGGTCCAGGGAAACACCGCTGGCCTCAAGCCCAGCCAGCTACGCGCCGTGGAACGCCTCCTGACCCGCCGGTATCCGGGGCAGGGCGGCTACACCATCGAACAGGCCCGGGAGCTTGCGGCCCTAAGCTTCGGCATAAGCCGCCAGATCGGCCTGCTCATCGACCGCAAGGGCAGGCCAAGCATGGTCATCGTGGGCGAGCAGCGGGGCATCTACATCCCCGAGCTGGCCCGCTCCCGCATGGGGACGGGGCGCCTGCGCGGCCTGCGCCTTCTGCACACCCATCTCACCGAAGAGCCGTTGTCCGAAGAGGACCTGACGGACATGCTTTTTTTGCGCCTGGACAGCGTGGCCGCCCTGACCGTGGACCGCATGGCCGCGCCGCGCACCCTTTTCGCCGCGCACCTATTGCCCCCGGCGGCCTCGGTCGAGCCGTACCGGGTGTTGCCGCCAGCGCCCTGGGACCTGGTGGAGACGGATTTCACGGCCCAGGCCACGGCCCTGGAGGACGAGCTGGCCCGCGAGGGCGAGAGTCTGGCCGCCCACGCCGCCACAGGGTCCGGCGGCCGGGAGTCGGCCATCCTGGTGTGCGTCTCGGACGCGCCCCGGGAGGACATGGAGGCCTCGCTGGACGAGCTTGCCGCGTTGGCGGCCACGGCGGGGCTCGCCGTGGCCGACCGGGTGGTGCAGCGGGTGGCCCGGGTCAATCCCAAGTTCATCCTGGGCAAGGGCAAGCTGGCGGAGATCGAGATTGTGGCGCTTCGCACCGGGGCCGGGACGCTTCTCTTCGACAACGAGCTGGCCCCCAGCCAGATCAGAAATCTGGCCGAGGTCACGGAACTTAAAATCCTGGACCGTACCCAGCTCATCCTGGACATCTTCGCCCAAAACGCCCGCACCCGCTCCGGCAAGCTCCAGGTGGAGATGGCCCAGCTCAAATACCTCCAGCCCCGGCTGGTCAAGCAGGACCGGGCCATGTCGCGGCTTATGGGCGGCATCGGCGGCCGGGGACCAGGCGAGACCAAGCTTGAGATCGACCGCAGGCGCATTCGCGAGCGCGTGGCCCGCATCAAAAACGAGCTGTCGGGGCTGCGCACGCGCCGGGCCGCGGCCCGGGCCGGGCGGGCCGGGGCCGGACTGCCGGTGGTGTCGCTTGTGGGCTACACCAACGCCGGGAAATCCACGCTTTTAAACACGCTGACCGGATCGGAGGTCATCGCCGAGAACCGGCTTTTCGCCACGCTTGATCCCACCACCCGGCGGCTGCGGTTTCCCAGCGAGCGCGAGGTGATCCTGACGGACACCGTGGGTTTTATCCGGGAGCTGCCCAAGGAGCTCATGGAGGCCTTCCGGGCCACGCTTGAGGAGCTGGAGTCGGCGGACCTGCTCATCCAGGTGGCCGACGCCTCGCACCGCGAGGTGTTGCACCAGATCCGGGCCGTGGAGGACATTTTGCGCGATCTGGGCCTGGACGCCATCCCGCGCATCCTGGCCATGAACAAGTGGGACGCGATTTCGCCCGAGGCCGGGCGGGAGCTTTTGTCGCGCTTTCCCGACGCCCTGCCGGTGTCGGCCCTGTCCCGGGAGGGCCTAAATCTCCTGGTGACGGCGATATTGCGCCGCGCGCCGTTTGGCGGCGGGGTGGTGTGCCGGGACGGCGAGGGCGACGGCATATGGTGCGAGCCGCCGGAGGCCGTGCAGTAGGGGGGCGGGTTTACCCGGATTTTACGAGGTCGCGGTAACTCGCGACGGCCCGAATAAGGGCTTCGGAGGGTTCCGGCGGATCGAGCAGCGCTCGCGCTATCGTGAGTTGGTCGTGAGGGGAGATAAACGATATCGTAGGGACCAACATGTCGGTGAATTCTATAGTTTCAGTTGGTGAGGATAAGTGTTTCATTTGTCAGATTTATAATATCGTTGATGCGAAATGTTAGTTGATGCTGGACGATCACAGAGGCTCATGCTTAGATTCGATATGTATTGAATTGATATCCTCAATCATTTTTTCAATCTCTTGCGTTGCTGCCGCATCGCCGCTTTGAGGCGTATCATCCTCCCCCTGACTGCCAGCCGGGCCTTTGCTCATAAGGGACAGTAACTCATAAATTTGTTTGTGCAATGCTGGCACATCTGGTTCTTCAGCGCTTGAAGCAATATACGGGGGGATCAATCCGAGATCGTCAGAAGCAAAACTTCTGGTTTCTTCAATGGTTTTAAGCAGTTCGATTGACTCTGGGAATGGATTATTATTTTCAAATTGCAGGTTCCAAACTTTGGCATATTGGCTTTCGTATGGTGCCCAAGGACGCATATCCTGATAACCTGAGTTTTTTTTGCAATAACGTGGAGGGGCTATCCAAATTATTGGGTACGGTTTGTTGTTCCAAACGCCTTTCAAGGTTGACCATCCAACAATAGTGGCAACCAGTTGGGATAAACTATTGTCCTGCTTCCCTAGTAGGTACGCAAGGTCCATCGAAATACACATGAAGCCTGGGTATGTGTGTTGGGTTAGCCGGAATCCAATGTCCATATCCGGTCCAAGATAGTCGGCTTTTGAGCCACCAACTACCACTTCCTTGTTTCGTATTGGAAAACCTGCGGTCCATCCCGTACCTTTTAGCCGCAACAATTTTTGTGGGCCATCACCTTTAGTGCATGCTTTTTCATCGTAACTCCGCATAGTCATTAAAAAGTCAAGGGTAATATTGTGTATTTCGTGCGGTTCGTTGATCTTGATGCAGTATATTATTTCGTCACCCATGCATTTCCAAATAGTGAGATTCTCAGGCTCAACTGCGGATTTTTTTTGTCTTTCAGCAAATCGCGAAGAGAAAGATGCGTGGAAATCTTCAAAGTGCTGACGGATTATTTCCGACCAATCGCAATCGGCTCCGGCAACGTCCGGGAATAAATATTCTATAGCTTCTTTTGGTAAAGGATCGTGTGGATTTTTTGAGGAGATCCCAGTGTTTTCTGAATGCTTAATAAGATTAAGGAGGGAGGCTTTTCTTTCTTCGTATTTTTTCAGAAGTGATAAGTAGCTGTAGCGGTCTTTAAGAGCTGTTGAGCCAACTAGATCAACACTCAAGAATAGCCGCAAGCATGGGCGATTAATGTCCATCTACCTAGTTATAAGCCCAAGGCAGTCAATTCTGACTTTCACAGCAGGACTGGAAACGCCAAAAAAACCACTTAATAATGAGACATCTTTGTACTCGCGATACTTCTCGGTAAAAAGTTGCTTAGGCATTAATAAGGCGGCAGCAAACCTGTTTGCTTGCTGTTCATTTTTGTCAGAGCCATATCTGTTGAAATATATGTAGTCAGTCCTTGGATCAATTTGATTTAAATTGGTATGAAGAAAAAAATGACCAAGCTCGTGAGCAATTGTAAAATTGTCACGCAAAGGGGTCGTATGTGGCGAGAGATAGATCTTAAATTTTTTATTATTAAATATAATTAGAGAGCCACCATTGACTTCTTTGTCGTCAGGAGACTCGGAAATTAAGACTTCACCGCCCAAAAGAGCTACAAATTTTCTTAACTTGGAATGTATATCTTCATCGTCAGGAAATTTACTGTCGATAAAAGTACGAATTTTTCCAGCAATTTCTTCGATTGCAGAAAAAGAGATCGATTTTTCAACGATAACAGCCATTGTAATATCCTCATGCACCGAAGTGTACGAGTTTGTCTCGACCTGCTGGCCGGAACTGGCTTGTCAAGCCTTTTTTTAGTTTAATGGGTATGTTTTTAGTGTCAAGTGAAATTGATATTTATCCGTTGATAAAATCAATGATTCGTTATCCCGCCACCACGTTCACCAGCTTGCCCGGGATCACCACCACCTTGCGGATGGTCTTGCCTTCCAGGTGCTTGGCCACGTTTTGCTCGGCCAGGGCCAGCTTTTCCACCGCATCCTTGGCCGCGTCCCGGGCCACGCAGATCTTGCCGCGCAGCTTGCCGTTGACCTGGATCACCACCTCGATCTCGTCGGTCAGAAG
>Ga0209800_10000460_pt1 | contig 62725 bp, 55 predicted proteins | sample Higcelweek8metaG_FD_187174 | JGI IMG/M metagenome (GOLD analysis project Ga0209800, IMG submission 187174) | Freshwater pond sediment microbial communities from the University of Edinburgh, under environmental carbon perturbations - High... | ecosystem: Environmental > Aquatic > Freshwater >...
ATTATATATTGCCCAGGTGCTTTGCCTTTTGTATCCCAATACTCAGAGTAACTTGTCTGATTAGCTGTACTTTGACCAATTAGATCATAGTCATTGGTAGCAACGTTTTTCCAGAACATTTTAATGTACTGTACGCCACTTGCGGTTGAAGATACCTTTACATTATCTCCTACAGTAAAGGTTTCACCATCAATAGGGTTGTTTAGGCTAATGGATGGTGCTTTCAATGTCACTGTGATTGTAGTAGGACCAGCAATGATAACGCCATCTTTTACACCCTGAACTGTTATTATATATTGCCCAGGTGCTTTGCCTTTCGTATCCCAATACTCAGAGTAACTTGTCTGATTAACTGTGCTTTGACCAATTAGATCATAGTCATTGGTATCTACGTTTTTCCAAAACATTTTTATATACTCAACACCACTTGCGGTTGAAGATACTTTTACCTTATCTCCTACGGTAAAGACATCACCTTTAATAGGGTTATTCAAGCTTATTGATGCTGCAAATGTGCTTAAAGATATACCCCAAATAACACAAAATGTAACTAATAAAAATACAAATAGCTTTTTCATACTTAATATCATCCTTTCTTTCGCTATACTGAAATTTGAATTATGATGTTGTAGATTGACTTCTTTAAGAGCAATGAAAATTAGTAATTTGGTTATAAGTTACTAATCTTCAGTTGTTCTGTGTTAATCAATTCGAAAACTCCTTTCAACTAATTTTGTTTAACTTCTTTAGTTAATTGCCAGGAATATAAGAATTTCAAGATCCTAAAGTTATGGCTTCTGATAAATAAATAATGGAATTAACTTTACCAATTATATCCGAAACTTAATATATATTCAACCTAAATATTCATGAATGTTTTCTTGATTAATTCTTTAATAAGGTGATTCCAAAAAATAAATTGGTCAAAAGTTTATATTAGGTGATTTATTTTTGTTTTTGCTGAAAATAACAGAAATTTTTTTCTGTTTCTATTTTTGTATGGTGAATTCACAAATTTCAGCGCTTCCATTCACTGATGTTATATAGAGCATTTCTTTTCTAGCGTTTACCATATTAAAAGTAATATTTACTCCAGTATTTCCAATTGTTGTTCCTGTATATGCATCAAGCCAACTTGTTCCATCATAATATTGATTTTTGTATCCTGTCATTTGTGACGATCCTTCTTTAATATAAGCATGACTGAAGGTTTTATTTTCTCCCAAATCAACTTCCAGCCAATTTTCGTTCGGAATATTAAGAGCTCCATCTTTAATCATACTACAATCATCCATATAAATATCTTGTACCTCGCTAGTGCTTGTTTCAATATACAGAATAACTTAAGATAGATTTCAGGTCCAAGTTATATTTGGGCTATAAGTCAACTGTGACCAGTCGCTACTGTTAGCAACTATGAATTTTGAGTATTTATGGGTACCAGAAGAATCGCTTGCATGTATCCTCATAGATATTGTAGGATTGCCTGATTCTGCTCTCAACCAAGCACTGATATTGTAAACACCTTGACTGTTTTCCAAAACCTTAGGCATTATATCCCTCGACAAATGCCATAATTTCTTATATCAAAAAATGCCATATTTTTATTGTTATCATATCTGTCTTTCAAAGCAGTTATGAATTTTTGGAATTTAGCCTTGAATATTGGATCATCCCATACTGGAATTTTTACTGCACCATTTATTTCTGTAGTGTAATATAATCCTCAGTAAATGTTATTGTTTATCGCTAAATATTCTATCCGATTGAAAGGAAGGCTTTTCTGTTTTAATCTTAAAAATGAAATAATCCCGCTGTCAATAATCTTTTAACTTCGCAAAGCTCAGGCATAGAAGGAATTGCACCTTTCTTGGTTGTACTTAGTGATGCAACAGCATTTGAAAAGAGAATCATACTTTCCAATGTCTCTTGTCGAATCTCACTGAGATTACCATCACTTAAATACAGCAAAGAATACAGAAATCCTCCTAAAAACGCATCACCAGCGCCTGTAGTATCAATGGTTTTACATTCGGAAAACGTCTTAACTGATCCCGTTTTATCTCCATGCCTATAGAAGCAACCAATAGAGCCCATTGTTATAAGGATTAAACCAATACCATATGTCTTATAGATATTAAAGCTCCCTTTTTCAAGACAGGTCTCGCCTGTTATAAATTCAAGCTCCTCTTCAGAAATCTTTAAAATATTGCAAAAGCCAAGACCAAAGATTATTTCCTGTAAAGCCATATCGAGGCTTTTCCATAGGGCAGGACGCAAATTCGGATCATAGGATATTGTACAACCCTTCTCTTTTGCAAACTTCACTGCCTCAATAGTTGCACCTCTAGAAGGTTCATCGGTCAGAGAAAGAGAACCGAAATGAAAAACCCTAGACCTAGATATTAATTCATATTCTACTTCTTCTGGCTTAAGAGTTGTATCGGCACCAGGGTTGCGATAAAAACTGAAGGATCTGTCTCCACTGTCATTCAATTGAACAAATGCAAGGGTTGTTTTGGCGTCCTTACTCAACTTAAGGCCTGACACATCGATATTGTGCTTTTCTAATGTATCTGCAAGATGATTTCCGAACATATCATCTCCAACCTTGCCGATAAACGCTGTTTTTCCGCCTAATCTTGATAGACAGGCTAAAACATTAGCAGGAGCACCTCCAGGATTTCTCTCAAAGCATATGTTTCCCTGCTCCGATAATCCAGCAGGTGTAAAATCAATTAATAATTCACCTAAAGCAGTTACATCAAACATGGTTTTTTACCCCTTATGCTTTTCTTTTTTGAGCAGGATTAATCCTTGGATCTGTATAAATATCAAACTCATCCCTGCTCTTTGTTGAAAATTCTGAAACCACAGCTCCATCGGGACCTGCCTGAAACCAATGAAGGGTGTTAGGTGCCAATGTATACTGTTGTCCAGGATTCAATTCAATCTCATGCCAAACTGTAAAATATTGCTCGCTGCCTTTTGGTGCCTTAGCTTTTGGGCTAATAGCAGCATCTCCAGATACATAAAGGTACACCTTTCCGTATCGGCATCTAAAGGTTTCTTCCTTTCCATCCTCCCCTTCTACTGGAGGATGCCTGTGTTCAGGACATGTCTGGCCTGAAAAAAGTATAAGTTCTTTAGCACAACACTTTTCTGTATTAACGTAAACGATGAGCTCTAGCCCAATGTTTTCAACGTCTCCCAAACCATACTCAGCAACTTCCATGCTGATCTTTTCTTCTTCAGTTACAACAATCCCAGCCTTATCCAAATACTCAAGTGCTCTTTGACAAGTTTTCGCATATAATTCTTTTGTTAGCATGTTTTTTCCTCCTTATTTATACCTTAACCCTTTTCGTAGCTATCATAAAGGCTGCGTACGACAAGCTCATTCTTAAATTCATCAAGAGAAATATTCTACAAGTCTCCATTTAAGAGTTGCATTTTGCGGTTTAAATCTACTAATTTCATTAATCCTGCTCCTTCAAAGTGTTTGAGATACAGCCCACTTTATAAACCATATTTTATCAGATTCGATACACTTACGTCCATTATTCCTTATATTTTCTTTAAAATAGGAAAATTAATGGATAGTGCTATTGTATTCTAATTTTGTATCGGCTAAAATTGTATCAACTATAAAAATTATTGGAGATTGATATATGAAGCTAGGATTTTGTGGCGGAGCAGCTGAGGTTGGTGCAAGCTGCATAATGCTAAAATTGGATGATAGAAATATCGTTTTGGATTGTGGAATGAGAATGGGCAGTACCGCGGAGTATTTGCCAGACCTCAGGATGATACAAGAAAATGGTGGGGTTGATGCTATTATTGTCAGTCATGCTCATATGGATCATACTGGCAGCTTGCCTGTATTGAGCAGGGAGTACCCTAACGCCAAAATATACATGACTCATGCAACAAAGGATCTTGTCAGGGTTCTTTTATATGACAGCCTTAAAATAATGGAGTATCGAGAAGCAGAAATACCAGTGTTTGCCGAGGTTCATGTTAAAAACATGCTTGACAGGATAGTATGCTTTTCGCCAGGATTTACATTTTATCCTTTTGAGAACGATATGGCAGTTACATTTTATAATGCAAGCCATGTAGCTGGCGCTGCTGCGGTATATATTAGCGGCAAGGAAGGATCGTTTTTCTATAGCGGTGACTTTTCGCTTGAATCACAAAAAACAGTTGAAAAAGCTTCATTTCCAAAGCTCCGACCTGATGTTTCGGTCATTGAATCAACATATGGAGACAAACTTCATTCAAGTAGGGAAACTGAAGAAAGGAAGCTAATTGAAAAGGTTGGAGAAGTTATAAAGTCAGGTAAAAAAATATTGATCCCAGCATTTGCTTTAGGAAGGGCTCAAGAAGTCATTCTTATTCTAAAGTCAGCAATAAATAAAGGAACGCTACCTGCATTTAAGATATATACAGACGGCATGGTTAACGATATATGCCGTGTATACAAGCAAAACCCCAATTATTTAAAGAGCCAGCTTGCCAAGAAGGTTTTTAAGGGAACAGACATTTTTTATGATGACAATGTAGTTGCAGTAGCAAGGCAGCAGCGTGAGCAAATAATTTCATCATCCGAGCCATGCTGTATAATAGCAAGCTCGGGAATGCTTACAGGAGGACCGAGCCAGTGGTATGCTGAAAAGCTTGCTTCAGATGAAGGCAACTTTATTGCTATAACAGGATATCAAGATGAAGAGTCACCTGGAAGACAATTGCTTGAGATTTTGGATTCTTCTGCGGATGAAAGGGTATTAAAGCTTGCCGATCTAACAATAAATGTTAAATGTGGGGTTGGTAAATTTGGACTTTCTGCCCATGCAGATAAAACAGGGATAATATCTCTTACACATTCTCTTGCAGCAAAAAGAGTATTTTATATTCATGGAAATAGTGAGATAATTTCTTCACTTGCAAATGAAGTGCAAAAAGAGTATAGAGGAAGAATATATGCACCGTCAAATGGTGATTTGTTTGATATAAATGTAAATAATCCACGAAAGCAGCTTGCTAAAAGTGGACTGAATTCAATGAAAAAGACTGAAAAGCTCACAGGAGATAATATTGATGAACTATGGCGTCATATAATAAATAACTATGGCAAAGACAAGGCTTTAACAATTGAAGAGATTATGTTTTTGTGGTGCGGGTCTTATGAAAATGAGCTTCTCGACATGATAAAGCTGATTAACTCAGTTCCGTATTTTGAGGCTGAGCTTAAGCGGCCGTTTATGTACCATGCAGTTGAAGAAGCTGAGTTGATTATAAAAGATGAAAATGAGCCTATGGAAGTAAACAGTATGCTTTCACTCATCGATGCGCATTTTCCTCAGGAAGCTGGGATTTATAAAAAAGGTGCTCGTTTTGATGAAAAAATTGCACTGATTTATTTTAATTTTCCTAAGGTATCATCAGTCAAATATGAAAATGAAATTAAAGCTTTCGAAGAATTAACAGGATGGAAGGTTGAAATCAATACAGACTGCAATTTAGCGGCGGCTCAGAATCTATTATATTCGATACTTCCTTCTGAAGTTGAGATTAAAGGTTCAGTTTCATATTTTAGGAGTGAAAACCGTATAAAGGTTGCTTTGACACAACAGCTAGATCTTAGCCTAGTTGAGAAGGTAGCAAGGGACTTTCAAGATAGATCAGGAATAATTCTTGAGCTTGATTTCCCTGGACATAAATCGCAGTCACAACAAGCGCCAGTCAAAAAAATGGATTATCAAATGGAGCAAAATCAGGCATTATCTCTGATAGAGGAAGCCTTTAGAGACAAGCCTGATAAGCTTTATAAAAAGGGTATCAAGTCTATTAACGGGGAAGGTGTTATTGAGCTTTCATTTATGTCACCTGCAATAGGAGAGAAATACAGGGAGCTTATAGATGAGCTCGAGAGCAAGACCTATTGGACTTTGAAAATCAATCAGACACCGAACCAGAACGAAATCCTTAATGTAGGTACAAGAATTTTCATTGAAAAAGGAATAGCTTTAAAGAAAAATCTTGCCTATTTACCTATGGAAAAGGCGGTTAAAGCTGTAGTCAGTGTTATAGAGCCAGATGTTGAAGAACTGGTAAAAAGAGAGTTTGTAGAGAAAACTGAGATTGAGATTCAAGTGGTAAAATAAGGTATAAGGAATTATAGGTAAAAATAAGACCTCACATTAGTAGGTCTTATTTTTAGTGCGCGCTTAATTCTGTTTGTCTTTGAGCTGATTTTCGATCTCTTTTATCTTATCCACTGAAAGTTTTGTTGCTTTGATTATTATTTGTATGTCAACACCAAGCGTCAACATTTCTTCAGCTGTATTAATTCTCTCTTGCTGAATCCCTTGCTGAATCCCTTGTTGAATGCCTTCCTGAATCCCCTCCTGAATCCCTTGTTCTTTTGCGTAATCAAGTTTTGAAACCATATCTAATCGGCTTTTTTCCCTAGCTCTTTGTAGCTCACGTATTCTTTCGTCGGCGCTCACAGTTTCTAAAGACTCAACTGCTGTTTTCATGGTATCACTCCTCATTTTTAGCTTTTCTAATTTTTCTTCATTACCTTCCCTGCCAGCTTTTAAAAACTGAATCCATAATTCTTCGCCTTCTAGTTCATCTATATTTTTATTCTCTGGAAGTTTTGGCAGTTCTAAATAGTGAATCTGAAGATCATTTGTTAAAACGAAGCCTTCTTCTTTCTCTAATAGTTTAAAATGTGTATGAAGTTTATTACTTTCACTGATCTCATTATAGTCTATTATGTTTATAACGATTGTCTTCTTAAGTTTAGAATAAGATTCTGACTCTTCAATGGTTTCTGCATATGTTTTGGCCCAGTAAAAGAGACTACGTTTTCTGAAATCATCTTCCTGTTTTACTTGAATTTCGATATTTACTCGCTCACCCTTTTCGGTTTTTGCTTTAATATCCAAGATGGACAATTTGTCTGATTCAAATTCTTTATAGTAGTCATGTTGAAATATAAACTCCCCTATAACTTCGCTTTCGTGTTCACTTAACTCGTGAACACACGCTCAGAAGGGGAGTTAATACTTCAATCATGCCTTTAAAGGGATTTAAGTATGTTACACTGCAAATGGGATCTTCACCTTTTGAACTTAAAATATCATTCAATAAGCCTATCAGTAATTTTTTGCTTGTTTTGTCTTCTCTACCGAACATTGCTTTAAAGACAAAATCGTACATGGGACTTATCATTTTCATTGTATTCACTCCTGTTAAATCTATACTTATATTTTACCACAATAGACGCTTTGAAGTCTTAAATTTTGTGAAATTATAAAAATAGTTTTAGGGATATCATGGGTAATCTTGCATACAAGCAAAGAATGAATACAGTTTATAGCAGTATAACTGTTGATGATGCAAACGACATAGTTGACTTGTATACTACACATATTGTATTAGGACAAATTACTGGTACTTGTCAGCAAAGGTTCGACGGTGGAGAAGATATATATACAAGAATGAATTATGACCAAAACGGTAATAAGCTTACACAATTTGATGGAAATGACGTCAAGACTACATGGACATATGACGAAGCTGATAGAAAGAAGTCAGAGTCTGTAACAGTTAATGGAGTTGTTCAAAAAACGACATATGATTGTGACTTGAATTGTAATTTGGTCAGAATAAAAGACTGGCGCAATAATGAATTCACAAATTACTATGGTGCCATGAACAGACTATATCAAAAAAAGGATCAAAAAGGAAAGTATATTCAAAAACTCGAGTACAACAAGAGAAGCCTTCAGGGTTAAGTCAGCAACAGGTGGAGTAGTCATAAGTACCAGTGATTACTTCAAGGAAAAGGTATATGATAATGAGATTGGTTACTTTGGTGAAAAGACATTTAATTGGGTAAACAATTTTAAAAATAAATTCTTAAAGGATGGCAACAAAGGAAATAATATAGGGGGGAGTAAGCCGCAAACATGGGCGTACATAAAATGGCAAGTAGGTCTTGAATTTGCATATACTCAATCGGGTGTAGGACGTGATATTGCACTTGCTAAGGCGAGTAGTGATTTTAAGGATGCTCTTAATAAACTTGTAAAACCCAAAAATACCGTACAAAGCACATTGGGTAATGCTTGCAAAAATGGTAAGACGGCTAATAAGGGATGGGTAAAACTGATGCTCTTATTGAAAGATTAAAGCCTGAGCCTAATAACATCAATTACCAAAAACTACTAAAGATTAACGGAGAGCATGGCATTACTGATTTTACATATGAAGTTTTTCAAAGTATTGTAAATTCTGGAACACGTGGCACTTTAGAATCAACTAATTATATTTTAGGAAATAACTTTAAATATCTAGCTGAATACAATGGGGTATCATCCTATGCAAACTTTTATGTTTTAATGGTGGATTGTGAAATTACTTTAATTAGAGTAGGAAGAGATAAAACGCAAGTTGGATTTTATGACATTACAAATGCAGACTTCGTTAGTCAAAAATTTAACGAAAGAAATGCAAGTTCAATTTTCAATGATTATCTACCAACTACTGGCTTGGATCAAAATTTAAACAAAAATAAAAAGTTATCAAATGAAAAGTATAAGTTTTATGAGAATAAAGCTACTCATACAGCGGATATATTCTGGAAGAATTTAAAAAGTGATTCTGAAGTTATTAAGAATTTAGCGAGAGGTCTAGATACAATTAGTGGAGTGGATGATAATACAGGAAGCTACAGATTTCGGAGATGTATATAATGCAACGAGAAACTACCCGCAAAAAAACAATGCGTTTGTGTTAGGTGAAATATACGGACACGCGGCAGGACTTAATGATACTAATTGGTTTTGGATTGCTGGTGAAAACAAATATAGATATAGGGTTGCTGATGTTGAAAATCCAAATACAATACCAACAAACTTGTCTACAATACGAAAACAAAATAAACAAAATGATAGATGGGAAAAATATGCAAAACGGAGATGAAGTCATGAATTTGAAAAAAAATAATAGACTTTACCAGCTTATAAAAGATACAAACTATATTATATTTTTTATAGCGTATGTTGTAATATGTAGCATTTTGGTTATATTATTTGAAGTATCTAATACCTTATTTATTAAATCAGACATTATGGTACGTTTCGAGCTTGGATTACCAATTATATTACAATTGATACTAACTTATACTGTCCATAGAGAAAACCAAGAGATTAGAATTATTAAGATTCTTTTCAAAATAGTCTTTCTTTATACGCTAGTTTGTGGTGCATTGTCTCTATATGAACTTAGTTTTACTTATCCATGTTTTGGGGATGATTTAGTCTTTTATGTATCAAAGGTTCAGATAGCGTTTCAATTTGTACTTGCAGCATTATTGTTTATTTGCTTGATAGCTAAACAAGTTAATAAACTAGTTACAATAAAACCATTAATAATGACCTTGTTTACCATATTAATAGTGGTGATAATGCAATTTGGCAATAAAGTTATAGATAGTGGTTTACCTTTTTGGATTATATTAATCACTTTATTTATTAATATTTTTAACCCTGTTTTGTTATATATACTTAGCTATATTGCAAAAGGAAAACTATTTAGGAGTAGAACAGAGGATGGAACAGGGGACGGAGTAGTTGGCAACACTTTTGACCTTTAAAAAGCTCTAGGTAAGTCTCCTCACGGAGGCGCAAATAAAATTCATGTATTATAAGAAATTATTGATAAAGTGAATAGATAAAAAATAAGACCTCACATTAGTAGGTCTTATTTTTAGTGCACGCTTAATTCTGTTTGTCTTTGAGCTGATTTTCGATCTCTTTTATCTTATCCACTGAAAGTTTTGTTGCTTTGATTATTATTTGTATGTCAACACCAAGCTTCAACATTTCTTCTGCTGTATTTATTATACCTTGCTGCACTCCTTCCTGAATCCCTTGCTTTTTAGCATAATCAAGTTTTGAAACCATATCTAATCGGCTCTTTTCGCGAGCTCTTTGTAGCTCACGTATTCTTTCATCAGCGCTCACAGTTTCTAAAGACTCAACTGCTGTTTTCATGGTATCACTCCTCATTTTTAGCATTTCTAATTTTTCTTCATTGCCTTCCCTGCCAGCTTTTAAAAACTGAATCCATAATTCTTCGCCTTCCAGTTCGTCTATATTTTTGTTTTCTGGAAGTTTTGGCAGTTCTAGATAGTGAATCTGAAGATCATCTGTCAAAACAAAGCAATCTTCTTTCTCTAATAATTTAAAATGTGTATGAAGTTTATTGCTTTCACTGATTTCATTATAGTCTATGATATTTATAACAATTGTCTTTTTAAGGTTAGAATAAGATTCTGACTCTTCAATAGTTTCTGCATATGTTTTGGCCCAGTAAAAGAGACTACGTTTTCTGAAATCATCTTCCTGTTTTACTTGGATTTCTATATTTATACGTTCGCCTTTTTCTGTTTTTGCTTTAATATCCAAGATGGACAATTTGTCTGATTCAAATTCTTTATAGTTAAATGGATTTAGTATGTTACACTGCAAATGGGATCTTCACCCTTTGAAATTAGAATATCATTCAATAAACCTATTAGCAATTTTTTACTTGTTTTGTCTTCTCTCCCGAACATTGCTTTAAAGACAAAATCATACATGGGACTTAACATTTTCATTTTATTCACTCCTGCTATATCTATACTTATATTTTACCACAATATACGCTTTGAAGTCTTAAATTTTGTGAAATTATAAAATTAGTTTTAGGGGTATGATAAAGGATACCGAACTGTAAAGTTTTATATACATTGCGAAAAAGATGTTTATTAAGCATATGAAGTTGATTCGTCTGCATCTGCTTAATAAACATAAATTTTTTCTAACATATATGGCTTCTATTTATCAATGATATTTGCATAAAACCCAATATTGTAGTTTTCATTTTCTGAGTAATCATAAACAGGACATGATTTTATCAAACAAGAAACTATGATGTCTGCACTCAGAAGCCAATTGTCTTTTTAAGGTTAGAATAAGATTCTGACTCTTCAATAGTTTCTTAATATATTTCGGCCCAGTAAATTCAATAATTACCAAAAAATCTTGTAGCCCTTATCTGGTAAATGTTTTGGGGAAAATGTCTCCGCAGCGACAATTTTCATGACAATACCAAGATGTAACATTTATTCGGCTGTTTGTCTTAAGAATCCCAGAATACAGTAGCTCGAGATTTTTCTGATAAGCGACTCGGTGCCTTGTTCGACTAAAGGGATAAATTCGAGTACCTTTTCACTCCAGCCAGCAATAATATTGACATTTGGTCCTTTGAATTGCTGCGTTCCGTAGCCCATTAAATCAATCGCATGAACCCATACATCTGGATTTATTTTTCTTCTGTACTCTTCAACAAGTGACTGACAACAAGTTCCATTATCATGATATCTATTAAATCTATTTATAGTATAATTGTAACTATTTGAATAGCCATAGTTAATTTCATTGTCGGATAGTAATACAATACGATCAACATATATGCTATTGTCCAACAAATATCTGATAGGCAAAGTAATATCTGTTCCGCCTCCACTTATATCAATACTGTTGGCGTTGGAAATAATACCGTTTTGTGTTGGTAGATTGCACATATAAAGCTTGGTATCAAATGTAGTTGTGATGCTTTCTTCGCAAATATAATTGGCTATTGACATCATCAAAACAGCGATTTCTGAACAGCAAATATCACTTTTGCTGCTAATTGGTGTGTTCATTGAGCCTGAAACGTCAGCCGAAATAAGGGTTTTTCCACCTAATTTGCTAATGTTTCTAGTTGAGGTTTTTATGGCGGTTTCAAGCGCGTCAAATGCTTTTGAGGTCGTATTATCTAACAATTTAATTGCATTGTATGCACTATAATATCTAAATGGCAGCTGCTTGTTTTTTAATACTTGGCTTTCATCTGAAAGGAACTCATACACTTTATCAATATTTGATGCACCCCACTGTATAATATTTCTAAGGTTACGCATCATAGCCATATAACCAAGATTGTTTCCATCAATTAATTTTTCCCAAACCTCTTTTGTATTTCCATTTATCGAGAGCTGAGTTTCCCATGTAACAGGAGTTTTAAGGCGATTTTCCAGAACCTTTTTCCATAGAAGGCTTTGATCATGATCCTTTGCTTTAGGGTGGGTCATGCAAAGAATATCTTTAAGATTTATTTTTCCAGCTCTATTATACTTGGCAAGCTGATACTCATCAAATTTTTGAAGGCTTTCGGCCAAGCCCTTCTTCAAAGAGTTTGGGATTGGTTTTCCATACATTCCAATATAACATGATAATATCTCAGTCATATCATCAGGGCGATGAATGATCTCATTAAGTACCTTTCTCACATATCCTTTTCCTTCAACGCTATTAGCAAGCTCAGCAGCCAAAACATGTGATATTGAGCGGAGATGCATTTCGTTTCTGGCATAAATACAGAGATTAGCAACAAAACGAGCATCCCTAGATATTATCTTTTTTATTGTCTTTATTATTTTTTTGAGTTGTTTCCATAAAATTTATGCTCATTGAAAAGGCTTGTCAAAACCTGAGTTACAAGCTTTTTTTTGTTTGTCATATTGAAGGCAGATACGCCACAATTGTTATATGTCATTTTTGGATTCTTAGTCGCACAATTAAATTTTGACATGCTCATTTTCCTTTCTTTATCCAGTTTATCGTTTGGGGTATTGGTAGGAGAAAAAAGGAAGAAGCGTTTCACGCACATTTTTAGTATTTGGCATACTATCTTAAAGATGCGTACACATACTGTTAAGGCAGCATTGTACATATACCATAATGTGCTTAGGAGTAATTTTCGAAGTAACTTCTTCCAGCACTTCCTACATTAAATACGTTATTAATCTTACATTTATAAGAGCAAAATACCGATGTTTTAACGAAATTTTGCGATATATAAATGTAATAGATTAATCGTATTTAATATATATATAAGGGGGAGAAATTCGAAAAGAGTGATTATTCTAAGCTGAGAAGTAACTCTTTTCTGCACTGCCCTCTTACATTTTTAAGTATAGAGGAAATTATATGCAGGATAAAGACAAAAAGTTTGCAAGATTGAGATGTGACTTACCAAATTTGTAGGGGATTATTGTTTGTTACTTTCATCAAATTCATAGGATTTATTTGTTTCTGTGTCAAATAAAACTATTGAATTTGTTTCAGTTGGACCTATTAAATTTCCCATTTTTTCGTCTTTATAAATATATTTTGTTGTAAAGTGTAGCTCTCCAATCTCTCCGTTTTTGAATTTATCAAGATTGCTTTTTGCTTTTTTTATTTTTGCATCAGTTAATGTTGTTTTAACAGTATATTCAGTGCTGATAATCTCAGGATTTAATCGACTATCAATCAATTCTTTGTATTTACTGATAATTTTGTCCTTATTCGTCTCAATAATAGAATTGTCATAAATTAGAACGTACTTCTTCATATCAAGGTCAGTAATTATAAAGCAATCATTATTTAACTTATCTGTACATGTCACGTAATAATTAAATCGACCTCCCAAAATTGGCGGAACTAATGTTCTAACTTCATTCATAGATGTATAGCCAAAGTTTTTCTCTAAGTAACTTTGGAAGCTATCATTATTTCGTTGAGAACAGCCTACACATAGAACAAAAACAGATAATACAATTATTATGGTTTTTATTACTTTCATAGGTAACTTCTCCTCTTTAAATGGGTTTTTATGGTTGCAACAGTCGTATACTAGCACAATGATTTATATGTGTCAATGTTTGCTCGATTTTACATAGTAGTTTGAAATTCATAATTAAAACTATGGTATGTCCTATTCTACCTGTGCTAAAATAATACTGATATAAGAGTTAAAAAAGAGAACCAATTATTTCAATAGGGGGATTTATAATGTTCAAAAAAATCACAATTTTATTACTTGTCTTAATTATATGTGTTAATCAGATTGCACTTCCAGTATCCGCAAGCACCGCGCAGGATTTCGAATACACGGAAACGAATGGCGAAATTACCTTAACTAAATACTTAGGTTCAGGTGTCAGCGAAGTGTCAATTCCAGGAACCATTGATGGAAAGCCTGTCACAGGGATTGCAGATAATATTTTTACAAGAGACGAGAATACTGGAGGTTCAAATACAGAAATAGTACAGGATAATATTGAAGTTAAAAAAATAATAATACCTGAAAATGTTAGAACAATTGGGCGTATGTTTGCGAATTGTCCTTATTTACAGAGTGTAGAAATGCCAAGTACATTATCTGAAATCCAGAATAGTGGTTTTTTGTTTGTAAGTAATAGAAACTTAGAATCAATTAATGTATCAGCTAATAATATGATATATTCAAGTGAAAATGGAGTATTGATTAATAAGAAAACTAGCACACTATTGTATTATCCTAAAGGTAAAAAGAATTCAGAATATTCCATACCACCCAGTGTAAGGAATATCGGAACATTTTCAATTCTTAATGATTATTTAAAAATAATCAATGTGCATGCAAATGTAGAAAAAATTTTTGATTTTGGAATTTACAATGGAGACTGTTTAGAATCAATAAATGTATCTGATCAAAATCCATATTACATAAGTTGTGACGGAATTCTTTATAGCAAGGATAAATCCGAATTAATTGTATATCCCTCTGGTAAAAATAATACAGAGTTTGTTATACCATCAAGTGTAAGTATTGTTGGAAATTCTGCAATACAATCAAATTACCTTCAAAAAATAACAGTTTCCCAAAGTGTATATGAAATATTCCAAGATAATTTTATTGGAATGAATTTAAAAGACATTGATGTTGACGAGAATAATCCAAAGTTTTCAAGTGAAGACGGCATATTATTTGACAAAGAAAAAACTAAGTTGATCAAGTATCCAGCATATAAGGATAATTCTGTTTACTCAATACCAATAGGTACAGAAAGGATATGTAAGTATGCCTTTTATCGTGTAAACAAAGTAGAGAGAGTGAATGTACCAGGTACTGTGAAAAACTTAGAAGATATGACTTTTGCAGGTTGTGTCAATTTAAACGATATATATTTCTATGGTGATGCACCTAGTGCAAGCAATCCGTGTAATACATATGTTGATAGTCCGTTTAAATACCATTACTTAAAAGGCAGTAAGGGATTTACGGATACTTGGTGGAGATATCCAGCCATAGCCTTTGAAGGTATAAAATACGAAGTTATATCTGAACCAAAATTTGAGACGGTAAGACCATCGTCAGAAGGATTGATGGCTGTTCTGAGTGATACTAAAGATCCTGTTCGTGGGAAACTCTGGGGGTATATGGACACAACTGGCAAGATAGTAATTGAGCCTCAGTTCAAGACCGCGGGGGATTTCCATGAAGGTGTAGCATATGTAAAGGATACTGATAGTAATAAAGCTAAAATTATTGATAAAACTGGAAATGTTGTTATAGATGCAAAGGAACTTATTCCTGAATCTGTAACCACAAGTGTTTACTATAGCTCGGCATCAGGTTGCTCGGAAGGGCTTATTGGATTCAATGAAAATGATAATGGATGTACTAATTTTTACGATATAAACAAAAATTTCGTTGTTGGAAATACTGAAGAAACGACTATGTGGCTAAATCCATTTTCTGAAGGAGTGTCTTGTGGTGTTTTCTATAATAACAAAGACAAGACACATAAAACTGGATTTATTGATAAAACAGGTAAAGTAACTTATACATCGAACGAATTATGGCTTAGACAACCATGCTTTGATCAGGGATTGGTAGCAGCAGGGGATATGGATGAAAATGGAGAACTTAAGTGTGGTTTTATTGACAAGTCAGGCTCTTATGCCATTCCACCCAAATTTGATAATGTTTCTCTAAAATATAGGGATAGAGCATTTTTTGACGGTCTCGCTGTTGTATCAATTAATGGTAAATGGGGCGCGATTGACAAAACAGGAGAATTTGTAATTAGTCCAGTATGGGATGACATGCAGTTGTTTTCTGAGGGTCTAGCAAAGGTTAAAAAGGACAATATGTGGGGAGCTGTCAATACAAAAGGAGAGTTGGTAATTAAACCTGTGTATGGCGGCTTAACTAACTTTTCAAACGGTCTTGCTTTGGCGGAAAAAAACCACAAGCTATACTGGATAAATAAATGTGGAGAGTATTTAGGTGAGTTAAAAGAGCAAGTTGATGTTGTTGGAGAATATATCGAAGAGGGTGTATTGCAGTATCGAAAGGATAATCTATGTGGGGCAATAAAGATTACCAGCAAGTTTAGTTACCAAGATTTTGCCTATACAGGGTCAAATGGTGAAATTACTATAACTAAGTACATAGGTTCAGGTGCAAGTGAGTTGTCAATTCCAGAAACTATTGATGGAAAACCAGTCACAGCAATTGCAGATAACATATTTGGTGAAAATGGTAAGCTAATTAATAAAATAATAATACCAGAGAACGTTAGAACAGTCGGTAATATTTTCTACAATTGCCCTAATCTAATAAGTGTAGAGATACCAAGTACTGTTGTTGAGATCAAGAATACGCCATTAATGCTTGTCAACAGTAACTATTTGGAAGCCATAAATGTTTCAATAGATAATAAATACTATTCTAGCGAAGATGGTGTTGTGTTTACAAAGGATAAAAGTACACTAATATTTTACCCAGGAGGTAAAAAAGATACTAGTTATTCAATACCACTCAGTGTTACTAAAATAGAGAGTTCTTCATTAAGAAATAGTTTTTTGAAAACAATCAATATTAATGAAAATGTGGGTGAAGTTTATTTAAATAATCTCTTATCATTGGAAACAATAAATGTATCTGATGGTAATCCGTTTTTTACAAGTTTTGAAGGTGTTTTGTACAGCAAGGATAAGACTAAGTTGATTGCCTATCCTGCAAATAAAAGCGGAACTGATTTTGTTGTCCCATCCAATGTAAAAAGCATTGAAAGTCAAGCAATACGATCAAACAACCTGAAAAAGATAACAGTTACGGAAAATGTGTGCAATATATCTCGAAGCAATTTTAATTCTTGTTATGCACTACAAAATATTGAGGTAGACAAAAGAAACCTTAATTATTCCAGTCAAGATGGAGTGCTGTTTGACAAGGATAAACATTCTTTGATTAAGTATCCAGAGAATAAGAAGGATGAAGTCTATTCAATACCTGTAGGTGTTGAGAATATTCAAGAAAATACTTTTGTAAGTGTAGATTTTTTATTGAGAGTCAATGTGCCTAATACAGTTAAAAAGATAGAAAATTTCGCATTTGATTTGTGTGGTAACTTAAAAGGTATATATTTCTATGGCGATGCTCCTGATGCAGGTTATTATATTAGCATGGTTGTTAATAATAAGACTAGGATTTATATTAAAGAAGGTAGTAAGGGGTTTTCTTATCTTTGGAATGGATACCTTACATATGTATTTAAGGAAGATAGTTACCCAAGTCCTACACCAAATTCAACAATAGTAACACAGCTACCAGCTAACAATATAAATCCACCAATATCAGGTGCACCTGTGGCAGTATCTACAATAGAACCAACATCAACACCGACACAAGCAGCAACCGTAACACCAACACCAACACCCGTAACTGCAACGCCAACCGCTAAACCTTCTCAAACGAATGAAGAATCAGATAAAAAGCCAGCTGCTATTGCATTTAAAGACATTCAAAACCACTGGGCGTTGGAACAAATCATTGAATTGTCTAACAAAAAAGTAATAAACGGATATGAGGACGGTACTTTTAGACCAGATAACAAAATAAATCGTGCAGAGCTGGCGGTAATTGTTGCGAAGGTTCTTGGACTTAAGCAGTCGGAAGGAGCTACAAAATTCAAGGATGACAAAGACATACCTTCATGGGCAAAATCATACATAAAAGCGGCAACTGAAGCGGGAATACTATCAGGCTATGGCGACAACACATTTAAGGCGAACAAGCCATGTTCACGTGAGGAAATAGTCACAATGATAATGCGTGGAATGAAATTGGATACATCAACAGAAGATATAAACTTTAAAGACGCTGCATCAATTCAGAGCTGGGCTAAAGGGTATGTATCAAAGGCGGTAAGCTTGAAAATAATTAAAGGGTATGATGACGGTACTTTTAAACCAGCTAAGGATGTTACCAGAGCCGAAGCAGCTGCGATTGTAATAAATGTACTAAAACAATTGCAATGATAGCTAATTTTATTCTGTAAAAAATGAAGCCTGAGATTATATAAAAATGGAGTTTAATATATGAGTAGGAAAAGACAAAGAGTGAGAATTGAACTTGACAGTGGAGATATAAAGAATCTGTCCTTTGAAGAAATAAAGGCAATACTTCGTGCGGCTGAAGAGATAATTGCTATAGGTGGAAGGAGTATGCTTGCTAAAATTCTGAAAGGCTCAAAAGATAAAAAACTTTTAGAGCATGAATTGAATAACTGTCCAGTTTATGGGTTTTACCGCGATTTTACAATACAGGAAATTACAAATCGGATTGACTGGATGATAAGAATGAATTTTCTTGAGATTCAATACAACGATAGGCTACCGATGATTGTGTTTTCGGAAAAAGGATGGGAGATAGAGAGGGATACATATACTGATGAGTTGCTTCAAAAACTCACTGGGCTGCTTGATGGTAAGGACTATAGCTTCGTTTTAGAACTCAAAGACAGAAATAGGGGAATGATTCTGCTGTTAATTCAGAAAATTAAGATGACTGGCAATGCAAGATTTATACCACTTCTAAAGGCGTGGAAGGAAATTGAATATAAAAAAGTGCAAGCTGAAATCCAGCATGTTCTTGACCAGTTGATTAAAGATGGAGCGATATTTTAGGTTTATAATTTGTCTTTAAATTGGATGTATTATGGAAAATACAATGATGGATATCAAATCATTGTATTTTTTTGTTTGTATTGTTCGCTATAGTGAAGTATAATTAACTTGAGGTTTATAGAGGAAGGTGTTAACAATGGAATATATATCTGCTTTGGATGCTGCAAGAAAATGGGGAATAAGCAAAAGACGAGTACAAATTTTATGTATAGAAGATAGGATTGCAGGGGTAAAAAAAGTCGGCAACATGTGGCTTATACCTGAGGACGCAGAAAAACCGAAAGATGGACGGACAAAGGGGCAGAAAAATGAACAATTTGAAGAGGACGGCATGACCAAAGAGGAGTTTAATGCTGAAATGCTGAGGCTCAATGAGGAATTGAAGGTGCTTAATAAATCAGCTCAGGAATTGGAAAGGAAGATAGCGGAGAATCTGTTGTCTTTGGTGAAGGGCTAATGGATAAAATTGCTGATAATTCTATTGTCAATGAAATTAAACAAATTTTATTTTCCGCACGTGAGAATGTTGCAAAGACAATAAATAACGAACTTTTGACAGCCTAATGGAACATTGGCAGAATAATTGTGGAGGGGAGGTAAAAGCCCAATATGGAAAGCAGTTATTGAAAAGACTTTCAAAGGAGCTAACAGATGAGCTTGGGAAGGGATTTTCACGTTCAAATCTGCAAAATATGAGATTACTCTATTTAAACTATCCAATTTGCCAGTCAGTGTCTGGCAAATTAACATTTACTCATTATTGCGAATTGCTAGGGGTTTCAGATAAAAATGCCAGAGATTTTTATGAAAAGGAAGCTGTAAATTCCAACTGGTCTGTAAGGGAGCTGAAAAGGCAGATTGATACTTCATTGTTTGAACGGTTACTCTTATCTGAAGGAAATACAAACAAAGAAAAGGTTTTGGCTCTTGCAAGAGAAGGAATCTCATATTCAAAGCCAGGTGACCTACTGAAAGACCCCTATGTATTTGAATTATTATGCATGTGAAGTGAATGATGATGGAGATGCTAAGCCAATCGGTATAATCCTGTGTGCTGATGCCTCTGAAATAGTCGCTGAATATGCTTTGGGCGGTCTGGAAAATCAGATTTTTGCTTCGAAGTATGTGTATTACATACCGAACAAGGATGAATTATAAGCAACAAAAATTGCACATACTGCTGAAGACGAAAAAACATATAATACGCTTCGTCACAACCTTGATGCAATAATCGCTGTAGGCTACAGATTATAAAAATCCGTGTAATAATGATTTCATCGTAAGGGGAGTGCAACCATGAAGCAAACAATACTAGTCGTTGAAGATGAACCTAAACTAAGAGAGCTTATATCAGATTATCTGGTTGATGAGGATTATAATGTACTGCAGGCAGAAAATGGTGTTATTGCAATGGGAATGCTGGAAAAAGAATCAGTGGATTTGATAGTTATTGATATTATGATGCCACTGAAGGATGGGTATTCAGTGGTGAAATCAATTCGGAAAAACTTTTCAATGCCAGTTATTTTCTTAACTGCCTTATCTACTGAAGATAACCGTTTGAAAGGGTATGATGTTGGAGCCGATGATTATATGACCAAGCCTTTCAGTCCTAAAATACTTGTTGCTAAAGTCAAAGCGCTGCTTAAGCGCTGGGAAAGCCAGACTAATGAGAATGCAAAGCCTATCCAGATTGGAAAGCTTATGGTTGATAAACTTAAGTACAAAGTAACATTGGACGAGAATGAAATTGTACTTACTCCGCGTGAGTATAACCTGATTATGTATATGATAAGTAATATCGGACAGGTGCTGAGCAGAGAACAAATAATTAGCAAAGTGTGGGGGATAGACTATGATGGGGGAGATAGGACAGTAGATATACATATCACTCGCTTGCGTGATAAATTGCAAGGCAGTGAAGTTAATATAGAAACAATAAGAAAAGCAGGATATAGGCTGGAGGTAGTAGAATGAACGTGAGAAGATTTTTTTTAAGCCTTGTTTTACCAGTTCTTATTGCATTGATTTTCTCAACAGGATTTTATTTTTATATTCAAAGCCAGTATTTTCAGAATTTGTATTATTCCTATCAAACAGGCAAACTATATTCTGGACTTGACGATCTTGCAGATATGTATTATGAAAATACAGGTGGCATCACTGATGATAGTGTTAATTCATTCCAAGGGGACACAAATGCTGTCCTGATGGTGCTCGACATAAAAGGAAATATCGTGAAGACCAGTGATAAATTAGGTGGAATCGATACCGAAGTGTATGAAGATGGTTTAGACTATCTAGAGACATTCAAGTCGAACAAGAGAATGTTTGAAAGCGTTGTCATCGGAGGGGAACAGGTGGAAATGAACTTAAAGGAAGTAATAGTGGGAAGAGAATCAGTAATACTGGCAAAACCCGTCCTTAACCCTGATACAGGAAAGATAGAAGCTATTTTATTTTGTATCGCTCCTATCGCTATAATATCGATAACTATTGATTTTATAAGAAGCCAGATGGGAATGTTTTTTGCGATTTCAATTGCATGTATAGCAATAATCTCAATCATTCAGTATAAAAGGGTTACAAAAGCAATGGGGAAAGTTTCAATGCAAGTTGAAGAAAATTGGGAACTGACTGAATCCCCAGCTGTGTTTAAAAGAGGAAGTTATATCGATCTAAGGAAGCAAACTGAGGAGCTAATAAATAAAATCGTAAGTGAAAACACCAAATTAAAGGAAGTATTGAAAGAAAAAGAACTCTCTGAAAAGGAAAAAGCAGTGTTTACAGGACGTGTATCCCATGAGCTTAAAACGCCTATTGCGCTTATACGGGGATATGCTGAAGCGCTTCGTGATAGAGTACGTAAGGATACCAAGCGCGATTACTATGAAAATGTAATTATTGAAGAAAGTCTTCGAATGGAAACCCTTCTTGGAGATCTTCTTGATTTATCTCGACTTGAGTCTGGAAGTTATATTCTCAGTTTACAGTCGTTTTCAGTTAAGGACCTGATTATTGATTCACTTAATGCTTTTCAATCTGAAATCAGTCGTAAAAACGTCGTTGTCAAGCTTAAAAACCTTGAGGAAGACATCTTTGTATATGCAGATAAAAACCGTATTCATCAAGTGTTGCGAAATATTACTACCAATGCACTAAAGGCTATTCCTGAAAATGGAGACCTAGTTATTAATGTTTTTCCTCAGCAAGATAACTCTTGTGTCAATATTGAGATTGAGAACAGTGGTGAAGGAATACCACCTGAACATATTAGCCAAATATGGGAACAGTTTATTACCAGTGGTTCTGGAAGTGCTAGGGAAACTGGAGGAATAGGGCTTGGACTGACTATTGTGCGTAGCATTCTACTTTTACATAATAGCAAATTTGGTGTACGCAATACGGAAAATGGAGTTTGTTTTTATTTCTCGTTAAACATATTAGAAAAAAATTAGAACGAAATATTACCGAAACAATTCTGGAATAAAATAAAAACATAAATTTTATTTCAAGGAGGTTATATAAATGGTCAATAGTAAAAAGTTATTTAAAAAAGTTCTCGCATTATCTCTTTCAATAAGTATTATAGCATCATTGTTTGTTTTCACAGAGATCAATGTCGTTGCAGCAGGAAAAACCTATTATGTTTCAACAACTGGAAAGGACACTAACACAGGAACTACATTAGACACAGCTTTTTTGACAATAAATAAAGCAATGGAAGCTGCTCAGGCAGGAGATACAGTTGCTGTTCGCGGTGGGGTATACAAACAAAAGGTTACTTTTGAAAAGTCAGGTTCCCTTGGAGCGCCTATAACATTAAAAAACTACAATGGTGAAGTTCCTATACTCGATGGTACGGGGTCAAGCGTAACCTCAGATGAAACCGCAATGATAAATCTCTATGATATAAGCTATGCTGTTATCGATGGTTTTGAAATAAGGAATTTGTCAACAACCTCTTCCTATACCCCTATGGGAATCATCGTCGATGGTTCGGGTAAAGGTTTAGAGATAAGGAATTGTAAAGTGCATGACATAAAAACAAACAACACTTCCAATTCCCCGTCAAAAACTAATGCCCATGGAATAGCAGTATATGGCGCCAATGGAAGTGCACCTATTGATGGGATTGTTCTTGAAGGAAATGAGATATACAACTGTGTATTAGGCTGGAGTGAAGCTCTTGCAGTAAACGGAAACGTAATGAATTTTAAAATTATAAATAACAAAGTTCATGACAATAACAATATAGGTATTGTTATGATTGGATATGAAAATACTGCATCAGCCAACGATTATGCAAGAAATGGAGTTTGCTCAGGAAACAAAGTCTACAATACGACAAGTAAGTATAATCCTGCTTATGGATATAAAAAGAACGCAGATGGAACATATAAACTTGGAGAATGCTCTTCAGATGGCATTTATGTTGATGGAGGATCAGATATTCTCATTAATCAAAATATTGTATATAACTGTGATATCGGAGTAGAAGTTGCTACAGAAGGTGGACCTTATGCAAAAAATGTAACAGTAAGCAATAACCTTATATACGATTGCATTGGACAGGCTGGTTTGTCTATGGGAAATGCCGAAGATGCAAAATCTCAGGCTTATAATGTTGTTCAAAACCTTAAGGTTATTAACAACACATTTTACGGAAATGCTAAAGACCTACAGGTTCAGAGAGTTAGTGACAGTACAAATGTCGTAAAAAATAATATTTTCGCTAGCAGCACAAAAATAAGTGGTACAGTTGGTAATAATATAATCAACAACAATATTACTTCTGATCCTAAGTTTGTAAATGTTGAAAACAAAGATTTTCATCTGCAGGCTGGGTCTTCCGCAATAGATAAAGGTGTTGTTATGAACTATGGTTCATATGATCTGGATGGAGCAGCACGTGTATTTGGAACTGCTGTAGATTGCGGATGCTACGAATATCAAACCGTGTCAGTAACTTCCACCCCAACATCAAAACCGACATCAACACCAACATCAAAACCGACATCCACACCAAAATTCACCCCTACATCCACACCTATTCCCTCTGCGCCAGTTAATATAACAATTGACGGAAACAGCTCAGAATGGGGTTCAATTGACACATATGCTGCTTCATCAAGTGGAAATGCAACTCGAATGAAGGTGTACAATGATTCAAGGTATTTGTATGTTTGCATTACTGGAAGTAATCTTAATGATACACCCAATTTTACGTTATTAATAAACAGCGATAATAATGTGAAGACAGGTTATCGCAGTACAGTATGGGGTGCAGTAGGATTTGACTGGAATGTAGAATGTAATGAACTTTATCGCTACTCTGGAACAGGATATAACTGGAGATGGTCGCTGAAACAGGTTATCAGCTTTAAGTCCTCGTCAAACTGCATCGAAGTTAAGATACCTCTTTCGGTTCTAAGTATCAATTCAGGATCTACAATTACTCTAGGTTATGTAGGTATGGATGATGATTGGAATGAGATGGGATATCTCCCTGAAGGCTCGCTACCGAACTACAAACTAAAATAAGTCATTATTGAAAAATGACTTGTCTATAAGAAAACCCCAGTTGAATCAGACTTCTAAGTCAACTGGGGTTTTACTCTATAATCTTTTGAACCCTGTTTTCCATTTCATCTAAAGAAAATGGCTTTAGCAAAAACGAGTCTATACCAAATTCTTTCGCCTTTGTGATAAGCTCCTTTGAGCTTTTTGAGGCAACAACAATAATTTTTGTATGTTTTAAAGCAGGATCGGTTCGAACCGCTTTGCATACTTCAAAGCCATCCATTCCAGGGATCATGGCTTCGATTATAAGTAAATCAGGTTTGAAAATCCTGCACTTTAGTAATCCCGCTTCTCCAGTATTTGCGAAGTATACCTCATAATTTAAGGCTTTTAGCCTTTGCTTTACAAGATAAATTATATTGTCTGAATCATCAACAATAAGTACCTTTCCACAAATCTCGGACTGTTGTTCAGATTTAGAATCTTTCTTTTTGGAAAGAACGATTTTGCCTTGTTTACCCTGTTTTGCTGACTCTAATGCCTCAGCAGCATAACTAAGCACATCAAGGACATTTTCACGCTCACCATTTATGCATGTAATACCTGCACAAAAAGTAATTGTTTCAGAACTAGGATTCCATTTAAGATTCATATTTTTTCGCACGCTATCAATAACTTTGAATGCCTTTTCTGTAGAAGTATCTGTGAAAAGAACTGCAAACTCGTCTCCACCAATTCTATAAATCTGGTCTGTTGCCCTCAAATTATTTTTTAAATCAGTATAAAACATTCGTAAAAGCTTATCTCCATCAGCATAACCATGCTTTTCATTGAAGCTCTTAAAGGAATCAATATCAATTATGGCAAGTGCTGTACTTTCGTTTCGTTCATATAACCTCCACCTGGCCACCTTGAAATTTTCATTTAAAAGAGCTTTTGTATATGCACCTGTTGTTTTGTCAATAAAAAGATCTGTATTTTTTGCCCTAAAAGAGCTCAATGTCCTTCTAATCCTTGCTCTAAGTTCCATTAAATCAAAGGGTTTTACAATATAATCATCAGCGCCTATTTGAAAGCCTTTGAGCTTTTCATCGGTTGTTCCCTCAGCAGTAAGGAACATCACAGGTGTATCAATTTTTTCAGCACGTATTCTTTGAAATAGTTCAAAACCGTCTATTTCGGGCATAACTACATCAAGCACTATCAGATCCATCCTTTTTTCTCCGAGCAAAGGGATGGCATCTTTAGGATTTGAAATGGTAAATACCTTGTATCCTTCATCTGTCAAGGATATTTCGAGCATGGACAAAAGTGACTTATCATCATCCACCAACATAATTCTTCCATTATCTATATTAACTAAGTATTCATCTAAAAACATTGTATCCTTATTTTCGTGCTCATTTTCATCTGCTGTAAACTTAAAACGTTCATTGTTAAGGTATACCAATTCCTCTCGGACCTTTGCAACGCCCTCCATAAGAGTTGAAAATAACTTGTGTGAAATATCTAAAGGATTGGTAAGGGAATTGATAAAGTCTTCGTATTCTTTACCTATTTCAGAAAGTCTTTGAAAGTGTAAAGTACCACCTGTACCATTCAATTTATGGAAAAACTGCTTTAGCTCGTCGAGATAGTGTCTGTCATATTTCAAACGATACTTTAGAAGGGCTTCGATTATCTTCTTTAGATTTTCATTCTGCTCAGCCAAAAAAAGTCTTTTGAATTCTTCTTCCCTTACTTTACGCATCGCTTCCTTATCCAATCAAAACACCTTCTTTCTTATGTCTTAACATATTTATTTTGGCAAAGCGTTGGTAAGATCTTTTACTAAATCTGAAATATCTGTATTTTCGCTTTCATGAACATTCTCTAACATGGCATTTAGGCGTTGATTTGATGAAAGTAGGTTTTTTATCAAGGAATCGTTTAAAGACATGTTGTTATCCCTTATTTCAATAAAAATACTTTCCATAGCACATGCAAGGGACATAATTTTCTCAAAACCGAAAAAGCCAGAAGTGCCTTTTATGCTATGTACAGCGATAAAACAATTATTTATAGTGTTACTGTCTATATTTCCTGAAAGTAAACTTTGTACATTCTCAACGTGGATTTTGGATTTTTCAACAAATTCATCTATAAGATCATCGAATTGAATCATTCTTTATCCTCCAATATAGAAAATATTACATGCAGACTTTTCTTAATGTTTCAAGTAACTCATCGGTTTTAAATGGCTTTAATACAAAATGCTGCATCCCCATTTGGTGAAGGCTATCAATGGCTGTACCAGAATTTGTTGAAGTTAAAAACACCACTTTTACATTAGGATCAATTTCTTGTAATCCCTTTAGCGTATCTAGACCGCTTAATTCAGGCATTGTAACATCGAGCGTTACTAAGTCAGGTTTTAATGTCTTGTATAAATCAATTCCCTGAAAACCGTTCTCTGCATACCCAATAATTTCGAACTCATCATCAGGGAGGGTTTTTTTTATGATTTTGTGTATGAGAGAATTATCATCGATGACTAGGACACTGTGTAATTTAGGCATTTTATCACCTTCCAGTTAATAATAGTGGTTAGTATATTAATTGTATTTAATAAATATATTCTACATTTTATTTTGAAAAACCTTTAATAAGGCGATTTAAAAAATTTCCTTGTGCAATTATTAATGTTGAATAGTACTAAATTCAGTATTTTTGAAATCGCCGTGATATGATATTAATTGTTTATTGTAAAAGGTCGATAAGTATTAATGGATATATCTTTTCCTAATTGGAGGCGTTTATGAAAAAAATAATTCGCAGTAAAAACGGTTTTAGCCTTGTCGAATTGCTAATTGTTCTTACATTACTTGTGATTTTAATTGGTATAGGAATACCTGTAACGGGAAGTATTGTAAACAATTCACGTATAAAAACCGATAAAGCTAATGTTGAACTTTTCCAGTATTCTATTGAAAAGTTGAAAATTTTGGGCAAATCCTATCCTAAAAACAAGGATGAAGTAATAGGAGCAATAAAGCAGTATTCTAACTTTGAAACCGTACCTGCGCCAAAGACCTCAGGGAAAATATTCGTGTATGACAAGACGACGCATAAATTCAGTGTTATAGATAAGGATGACATCACATCAAGTATGATTAACATTAATTGATTTCATTATTGCAGATATATTGGATCAGCAGTAATGATTGATGCATTAAATTGATCTGTACCTGTTGGCCCAGGGTAATCCGATGAATAGTAATTTGTTGGGTTACCCCATTCTATGTGGCATGGAAAGTTTACTGTACCACCGTATAAAGGCTTGGTTTTACTCCTTAATGCTTTGGTAGTCAAAGCAAAGCGAGTGTGGTAGACGACCTCAACTATATCACCAAATGTGAAACTTTGATTCACAGATACTCTAAGAGTATTATTACTGCTTTCCTTAACTATTTCTACAAAGCTTTTATCCAATTTAACACCGTTCTTATATACCAACACTGAGCTTGTATCAACTAAACCGTTACTTGAAGTCAATTCCTTAAGGTGGAAATTGTCATTATCACTGCCAAGGTTTGCTATAAAAACAGGATTTGTCAGTGTGGAAACAACATCAATCTTAATACTCATAGGAACAAAATCACCAGGAATAAATGTTCGTTCTAAGGCTCCAGGGTTTCTTCCGTTGGCTGTTTTAATAGTATGTACAAGTGTATTAATTGATGCTTTAGAATTCAGCAACATAATTCCTGTGGTCTGTGTTTCAAACATCACATTACCGTTGTAATCATAAATGGAAGAAGGTCCAGCAGGTGTTATTTCGATTGTTTCTTCGCCTGAAGGAATGCCTGATATATTCAAGTGAACACGTATTTTAGATTCCCCTCCTAATAATGGTGTTCCGTCCGTTTTGGAAAGACTTGATATTGCCACGGATGAAGTATTGCCTCCATTTTTGGTGAAAATAATCTGCAAATCAGTTGGAGATAAGGCGTCGAATGTAGAATTATATACTCCTTGAGAAAAATCAATATCAACATAACTGTTATCAGCAGAAAGAGAAGTACTTTCAATAGTTGGAGACAAAAGATCATTCAAAGTCTTTGGACCAGTAGATTGGTCAGCAGACATTGGAGTGCCATATGCGTCGTAAATGGAGCTACCATCTGTAGGATGGATAGTTACAAATTCAGTACCATCTGGCACACCTGAAACACTTATATACACTCGGATGACAGTTTCACCACCAACTAGAGGCTGACCGAATTTGTTTGATACTCCTGTAATAACAGCATTGTTTGCGGTACCATCGTTTTGTGTAAAATCTATTGAAAAATCTGATGCAGTAAGAGGAAGTTTGCCGCTACCATAAACACCTTTAGTCATTGTTATGTCCATATAAGTATTATTTGAAGACAAAAAAGCTGAGAATATTTTTGGAGCTGCAATATTGTTTAGATTCTTAGGACCTGTGGTTTGTGTTGAAGCCATAGCATTATTCGAAGCATCATAAACAGAAGTGCCATTAAAAGGCCATATCTGTATGGTTTCCACACCTGATGGTATTCCTGTGATACTGAGCCAGAATCGGAATGTAGATTCGCCTCCTAATAAAGGAGTTCCATCAGTTCTTGTTACATTTGTTATGGTTGCAGCAGTAGCAGTTCCTCCATTTGATATAAAAGTCCACTTGAATTTACCTAGAGTAAGTGCAGTTTTGTTAATGCCATATACTTTCTCGCTCATATTTACATCTATATAGGTATTATTTATTGCAACTGTTGCGCCGATAATGGTCGGAGGTGTATTATCCTTTTTTGTTCTTAAACTCTTTATAGGACCATAGCTTACACCAACTCCGTTTATTGCATAGGCGGCATAATAATATACTGAATTTGTGCTTAGATTTGATATGTTTACAGTAAACTTTCCCAAAGTACCTCCGACAATAGTTTTTAAACCTCCTATGGTCGGGTTGGATGTTAATGAGTAGACTATCCCTCTCTGTATAATAGGAGATCCATTGTCACTTTCAATATCCCCGCTTACGTTTCCAGAGGTTGCTTTTACTATTGTAAAGGGACCTGTATCTACAGTAGGTGCTGTTGCAGCATCGGCTGGAGATACAGGGACCAATATAAACAACATTATCAATGCAATTAATATACTCAGCTTCCGCATAGTATTCTCCCTTCTATATTAAATACATTATTAATCTTATATTTACTCTTGTTCCTCGATTTTAGCCCAGTTAACAATTCTAATACTTTTTTGTGATATTCTTTGCCCGATAATCGCATTTGAGTCTGTCGCATAATGTGACTGTTTGAAAAGACTGGAAACATTGGAGTCTAGAAGCATATTTGCAATTGTGTCTTTATCATAAGTAATAGATGAGTTGCCTTTAAAAACTATGTTTTTTGCCGAGATGAGTGCTCCGTCGAAACTAAAGCCGTTTGGAATATATATATTTCCAGATGCAACTATAATGCCTTTTTGCATTGGTAAATCTAATCCGTCGATTTGCCAATTGCTGCCGTTATAGGTTATGTTGCAGTCTCCAGTTACGATATACAAGACCCCTTGCTGAGCTCCGTTTGAGGAAATAACTTTGGGGGTTGAATAATCCAGGATTTTTGATGAATCAATATGGTCAAATATATGCTTTGAATTTTCAATATAGTCAAGTTTGGGTTTGGTTATGTCGTATGAATCGATTAGTAAGGGCTGAAGTTGGTCGTGAAATGTTTTAATCCATCCAGTGGTGGTTGAAGTTCCTTTTTGCATAAGCCCAAAGTTGGATGCATCAACACTGCCTTTAAAATCACCAGTGCCATATACATTACCGTTTGCTATTATATCACCGTAAGCATATCCGTTAATTTTTTGGTCGCTGTCCAAAGAAATTGATATGGCAGAAGTATCGATATACCTGCTGTAAAGATCGTCATTCTTCCATAAGTTTTCCCACAGCCACTTAAAGTGGGTTGCCCTTTCAAACAATGAGAAGTTACCGTCTTTGCCGTTAAAAATATTTTGGTTCTCTATGTTTTGAGGGTTAGTGATATTTTTGTAAGTTTTCATTTGAATATTAGGATTTTGTATATATGAACCGTTGCCTGTATAAAGTCGTGTTTCTCCATTAGGAGTATTAAATTCCATAAAAGCATATGGAAATCGTGTGCTTGCTTTGAAAGCAGACATACCTGTCATGTAAGGTCGATTTTCACTAGGGTAGTTGGAGGAATCGACTAAATTTTTTAGAAAGCTGCTTCCACCTATATAAATTCCCCCCTCAGAGGTTCCATTTAGATTTAACGTAGAGTCTCCATTTATAATGATACTGCTTGTATTCTTGTATTGGTAGCTATCCTTTACATCCCAAACTAAGGTGCCACTTCCATCGATATCATAGCTTGCATTAACAAAACCGCAATAGATTCCATTAACACTGACTACTGATTCATGGGCATCTATTTGCAAATTATCAGTATTATATACATCATTAAGTGTCATCGTAGAGTACAGGGCAGGTTCTTCCACCTTTACAGACCTCGAAAAAGATTTGCCTTGGATGGTTATATTAGAAGGAGTAGTAAATTCCCCATACATAGTGTGAATATACCCCATCGTTGCGACATCTCCATTTATGCCATTTGATGCATCTTTTAAAATGTTAAAACTGCCGCTGATTGCTGATCCTGTTTTTGCTGTGTCAAAACCAAAATAAGCACCAAAGCTCATTCCATTTCCGTCCATATCCATTGTTGAAATATCTGGAACGCCAGCAATAAGACCTCCATATTTGTACCAGGAAGCATTTTTGTCTTCAGCGTTATTTACATAAGGAATTGTTCCAAAGCAGAGAACATCTCCTGTTATATTTACTGTTCCACCTGATGAAACAATATTTTTTTCGCATATTACTGATTTCTTGAGAATGTCAGGCATAGTAGGTTTTGTAACTTCTTCTTTTGCAACAGCTTTATATGGAATATTATCTGCATCTGGTAATAAGCTAAAGCTTACTGACAGCTTCTGAGAGATATCAATATTGTCAGGTGGCTGGTAATAATGACCTTGAGCAACTAATGTAACAAGCATTTTAGATGGATCAAATTGCGCAGATAAAAGGTACGCTTTAGATAACTTTTCTGAATCTAAGTAAATTGATGCTTCAGGTGAATTGGCATCTAGACCTAGTAGGAAGTTGATATTTTCTTTTGTACCAATATTTGAGAAGAACCCTGTAGGTTCTGATAATATAGCGTTGAAAGCATCGAGATATTTGCTTTTATACATTGTATTCATAGCTTCAAGATTAATACTCCCATCACTTTTTCGTAGTATGGAAGTCTCTATGGGATATAAAAGCTTCTGAATATTGGCATTGGCTTCGAGATTTGCAGCATCCTGTGCTTCAGACACTTTCTTGTCTAAGTTAATGGAAGCTTGTTCAATAGCCGCTTCAGCAGTATAGTATGCTTTATCTACATCCTTCATGAAAACACTCATATTCAGTTCACCAAAGGTAAGCCACAATAGTGCAACACCAATAGTACTCAAAATAGCTATTATGAGCAATACCATTATGAGAGAGGAACCTTTTTTGAGATTTAATGCTGTTTTCATATATTTCACTTCCCATTCTTAGGCACTACCGATTTACATATGAAATCAATGTTCCAAGCTCTTGTTGTTTTGCATCTTTCATTTGGGCAGTAACTGTTATTTTGTACATTGAAGCTTTAGATTGTGCGCTTTGTTCACTTATATCTTTATATTGACTAAAAGCTCTGCTGCCATCATTTAAAACATTAAAACCTGTACTTCCTTCAAATATATAAAAGTTCAAGTTATCTTCTGTAGGGATTTTATCACCTAAAAGCGTATGTAGTAAAAATACAGGAGATGATATAGTTCGACTGGTGCTTGACTTAACATGTATACTCATTATACCGTTTATGCTTTCAATGTTGCCTGACTTTAATAGGGTTTTTGTATCATTTAAACTATAAAGATCATATCTAAAGGGGTCGCTAGTTCCTGAAATTTCCAAGCTGTAAGGCATAGAAAGCGGAAAAGTATTGAGGGTTTCGGATTCATCTTTTACATGGACATCTGTATCTCCCATTGAAAACTCAAGTGAGGGAGAAGGTACCGCTCCTAATTGATCTGAAGGTGTATCATAATTTGTTACAGGCTCTATAGTATAAGATACCTTTATTTTGGAATCTTCATAAGCAACCGCAGAAGAAGTAGTTTTAAAGAACTCAGCAGGCTTGGATTTTAAATTTTCCATTGTGCGAGAGTTTTCACTAGTTGCCTGTAGCATTATTTGAGAGTCAGTATTGTTTTTGGTAGATGAATAAATAATAGAAATTATAGGAAAGATTACCATAAGTAAAATTGTCATGGAGGCAAGAAGCTCTATGAGTGTAAAGCCACTAGTACTTTTATATGAATGTTTAAAAATATTCCATATTTTTAACTTCATAGTTTAGATGCCTCCTCATTTATATAAGACATTTATGTTTCCTGAACCTTTTTCTATTTTTACTCTTCTTGAGTTTGTGTCATCGTTTAACACTTCTACGCTAACAGGTTTTGATGTGTTGTTGAATATTTTCAATTTTAAACCTGCCTTATCTTGATTGGAAATCCTTTTGGTAGAATCTATTCCAACTGCTATTGAGCTGCCATAAGGCTTGAATTCAGCTAAACCAGAGTATTTGAGGTCTGGAAAAGCCTCTTTTTGCGTTTTGTATTTGCAAAAATACTTACCTTGGGATTCTGAAAGATACAACTCAGCACTTTCAATATTTTCATTGTTTCCAAAAATCAAAGGGGTTGTATTTCCTAAAACAAGACTTCTGGCAGAAAATGATAATGTTGCTGGTGCTGTTCTGTTTCCAAATGGTACTATTCTCATTGTAAAATCGTATGTGATCTTAGAGTTTTTTTCAGAAGATGTGTTTTTTTCTTCTGCTGTTGATTCATCATAGGGTTTAAATATGCTTGATTTACCAAGGGGCGAAGAAGAATTTTGTGACTCTTCTGGATAATAGCCTAGAAATGTAGCAGCGTTATCCTTAATACCATAGAAATCAAGAGTGAATTGAACGTTGAGCTTTCCGTTCTCTCCAACTGTAGCGTCATATTTTTTAATATTTATCCTGCCTGGTATAAACGCAAGTTGTGAAAAGAATTCTTTGTACTCAGCATCTGTACCAATGGACTTTAGCTGGACTGAAAGTACATATGGTTTTCCATCTGCAATATTAGAGGTACTATCAAGCACTTTGGAGCTTTCCGAACCACTGTCAGGTGGCTGAATCCCTAGTTCCTGTGATAATTTCTTGATTTTTATGTCTGTAATGTTGATTTTTTCAGGATCTAGAGCCTCATTATCCTTATTACTGCTTGAAGTCTGATCCTCAGTAGGGATTAAAACCTCCTGAGCTTCAACAATATTAAGATTTGTAAATTTTACACCTGAAACTTCGGACAGTTTGTTAAAAAGCACATATATATCGCTCTTTTGAATTTTTGGAGGATATATAAGTCTTAGCTTTAATAGTTTCTCGGCAAGAACACTCTTTTCACTATCCATAGCACTGAGTTTTTCTTCATAAACAGTGCTCAATTCATATTTTGATTTAATTGACTTTATGTCATCCTTTAAGGTAGATATCGACCTAATATTCGGAACTGCAATCATGAAAATATATAAAGCAATAATAAGCACTACAAAAGTTATTATCAAAGTTTTACGGTTTTTTGTTATTGATTCCATGTTTATCACATCCCTGAATTGATTTTTAGATCTATTACAAAAACTTTGGAACTTTTTGTGGCGTTTCCTGAATTCTCATCTGTAAGCGAAGATATATTTACTGATGAGAAATAAATGTCTTTTTCAAGGGCTTTAATAAAAGCTGTTATGTCATCATATGAAGCTGCTGAGCCCCCTAAGTTAACCTTTACTTCTTTATCAACTTCTGAAACACCTATTGATTTTATCATTACCTTTTCAGGGGCATTTTTTTCAAGCTGCGATAAGACCGAAAGTATATTAATTCCTTTTAAATCGATGATTTTTGCTGTTTCTTCACGAAGTTCTATCTGGCTTAGCAAATAATCATACTGCTGACCAGTGATATAAGTATTCTCAACTTTCTTAAGCTGCCCATTCCAGTGGTCCTTTTCTTTCATCAAGTCAGACTTGAATTTGAAAGGTATGAATACCAGAAATCCTGCAGCTATTACAGATAAAAATAAAGCAATTATAAAGATAGTTCTTTTCCTGCCCAGATTTTTCTTTTCAACATAACTTTCAGGTAAGAATTCTAGAACGCGCACCTTTATCATCCTCTCACATAGGATATTGAATATCACTTTACATTTGAAAGCTTCCTTCTATAGCTGTTTTGAACAACGATCACAATGTCAGAACCAGATTTTCCTTTTACAACAACTTTGAGATTTATATTTATAATATTAGCGTCATATCCTTGGCCAACTTCTGAAACAGCAAAAGTTTCTATATTGTTGCAAATAGATTCATCGTTTCGCTTAAGAATACCATCAGATACCTTATATAAAATACTATTGCTGATACCTAAAGTGTTGTCTTTTGCGATTTTTACAAGATTTCCATTTTCGTCATAAGTACTGCTTGAAGATTCGTATTTTCTTAAGTCATCCATTATCATATTTATTGCAGTTCTTGCTTCTTTTTCGGCTTTGACCCTGATTGTTTGTGAATAGATACTATTATGCTGTAATGTAAAGAAAGAATATACAGATGCCATAATAATACCGAGGAGAGCAAAAGATATAAGTAGTTCAACCAAGGTAATACCCTTTTTGTTTTTTAAAAATCCAGAGATGTTCAAATTTTTCACCTCACTAGGGAACCTAATACATTAACAATCAATGCAAAAGAATCTTGAAAATCCTTATGGCTTCCACTACCCTTATAGAATATTCCTTTGCCTATTTCTAAATTATTTGTGGGAATGTTAAAGAAATTTTTTGCATATTCATCCATTCCTTCAATTTTACTTCCGCCCCCATACAAATATATATATTGAAGTTTACCGATGTTGTTTGCAGAAGTATAGAAGTCTATAAAACTATTGATTTGAGTAAAAACATTGTTAGCGGCTTCAACAGCTGATTTGATTTGATTATCAGGTATAGTGTCTGGTCTTTTGATATTTGCACTTTCAAGAGAAGGTATTCTAGGACTAACTATTTCGTTGTATCCTACTTGAAGAAGCCTGTTAATTTTAAGTATTCCTTTTGAGAATATATTTATATTTACCGTTGTTTGACCAATTTCAAACATTGCAAAATTGCTTTCAAGCTCGCTTTGTTTAATTCCAATCAGGGGTTTATTAGAATCATTGCACATTAGCTTGTAAATACAGTCAACAGGAACATCAATTGATTCAACTTTTAGGTCTAGAAGCTCAGAAAGCTTAATGTATTCATCAATCAAAGAAACTGGTATTGCTATAAGTAACACTCGAGTTAAAACACCATCTTTTGAAGTTATGTCTTCAAGAACTCTATGATCAAAAACATAGTTACTTAGCTCTACAGGCAAAAACTGTTGGGCTTCGTGCTTAAGTAGCATTTTTACTTCTTTGTCAGTAGATTTTGGAAGCATAATTTCTCGTACTATTATATTAGTGCTTGATATGACAAAAATGACTTTATGGGGCTTAATTTTCTTTTTCGCTAGGGTATTTTTGATAGTATTTGATAAAATTTCTGGTTCTATAAGATTTCCATTGTTAAAAGCCCCTTTAGGGGTGTCAAAAACAGAATAATCATGGACCTTTAATCCAGATTTTTCATATAAACCATAGGCAAGTTTTGTATTTTTGCTCGCAATTTCAATAGCAAGATAAGAGCTATTAAACATATACGTCGTCCTCCTTTGGTGTTATTAAGGCGATTTCAAAAATTTATCCTAACGTCCCCAAACTTCATAACTTCTTAAAATTGGGAGGAATAAGGACATTAATACGAATCCTACTATTCCTGAAATAAATATAATCATAAGTGGCTCTATCATTGTAAGTAATTTTTCAATAGTTATATCTATCTCTTCTTCATAATATTCAGATACTTTGTTAAGCATTGTATCAAGTGCACCAGCTTCCTCTCCAATACTGATCATCCTTATTACCATCGGTGGAAATATATCTGTTTCTTTTAGGGGACCAGCAATGTTAGAACCTATCACAACACTTTCAATCATTTTCTCGAATTTTTCTGTAAATGCGTTGCTACCCAACACTTTTAAACATTCTTCCAAAGATTTGACGATGGGAACTCCTGCGTTAACAAGCTCATAAAGTGCTTGTGTAAACTTATATGCAATGTTTTTTCTAAAAAATTGGCCTAATATAGGGATTTTAAGAATAAATATATTTACTAAACCACGTACATGCTTTATTTTTAATAATCTGCTAAATACCATAATAAGTCCTACCAATGATAATAATGAAGCTAGAACGATCAATGGGTTTGCGTTTGAAATTGAAATAAGTATCCTTGTAGGCAGTGGCAACTCTTCACCAAAACTTGCAAACAAATCTACAAATTGAGGAATAATGAAGATCACTAGGTAAGTTACAATTATTAATGCTAATGCCAATATAATAATGGGATATATCATAGCCTTTTTGATTTTTTGACGAACTCTGTTTTCTTTCTCAAAGTATATAGCCATTCTTAAAAGGGATGAGGAAATGTCTCCGCTTAATTCACCTATTTCTATAATTGTAATGAGCATTTTGGGGAAGGTCTTTCCTTCAGAAGACATTGCTTCTGAAAGCGAACTACCCATTTTTATATTGTTATAGATTTTTTCTATTGCTTTTGATAGCCTGCGGCTGCCAACCTGATCTTTTAGTATAAAAAGGCATTCTAATATTTGTATCCCCGCATTAATCAAAGTGTGAAACTGCCTACAGAAGAGAGCAAGTTCCTTTGACTTTATTTTTTTGCGCATAGAAAAAAGGAAAAGCGAGTTTTCTTTTATCTCTGCTATATCCATAATCAATAAGTTATTATTATGTAGCACATCGCTTAGTGCGTTTTTATTAGGTGCATCGAATCTTCCGACTGCAACTTTTCCATCCATGCTTTTAGCTATATATTTGAAAAGAGGCATAAGTATTCCTCCAGTCTTGATTTTTTAAGTTGTTGTCCTTATTCACTCCCATATGAAATGCGCTTAAGCTCTGAAACTGTTGTAACACCTGAAAGCACTAATTTTTTAGCGCTATCTTTTATAGTCTGCATTCCTTCGGAAATACTTAATATTCTTAGTTCGTCTTCACTGCATTTTTTTGAAATCATTTCACGGTGAGTTCTCGATAATATCATTATTTCATAAACGCCTGTTCTTCCTTTGTAACCTGTACCTAAACATGATTGGCAGCCGAGTCCTTTATATATTGAGGTTGATGTATTGTATTGAAGTCCTAATAGTTGAATTTCATCTGAGTTTGGAGTGTATTGTGCCTTGCAATTTGGACATATTTTCCTAACTAGCCTTTGGGCAATAACACCTACAAGTGAAGATGCCAGCAAAAATGGTTCTATGCCCATATCCATAAGTCTCATAACACTGCTTGGTGCATCATTTGTGTGAAGAGTACTTAGTACAAGGTGACCAGTTATGGCAGATCGAATAGCTATCTCTGCTGTCTCCGAATCACGGATTTCGCCAATCATAATAACATCTGGATCCTGCCTTAGAATTGAACGCAGTCCTGATGCAAAAGTTAGTCCTATCTTTGGGTTAACCTGAATCTGACAAACTCCATCAATAATTGATTCTACGGGATCTTCGACAGTAACGATATTAACATTTTCTTTATTTAGTGTTTGTATAGCGTTGTAAAGAGTGGTTGATTTACCACTTCCAGTTGGACCAGTTACAAGGATTATTCCATACGGACTTTCCAGAAGCTTGTCATACATTTCCACATCCATTTTGCCTAGACCTAGAGCTTCTTTTGGAACTAATGAGCTCTTATCAAGAATACGTATAACAATTTTTTCACCATAAATCAATGGTATTATTGAAACTCTCAAGTCGTATGGTTTGCCTTCCACTTCAGCACGAATTCTCCCGTCCTGTGGAAGTCGTTTTTCAGAAAGATTCATGCCACCAGTGATCTTTATCCTAGCAAGTAGAGATTGCATTACTTTAGAATCAATATGCATGATGTTCTTAAGATGTCCATCAATACGAAATCTTATATTAACTGTTGTTTCTAAAGGTTCAATATGTATATCGCTTGCTTTGTTGCGTATAGCCTGTTCAAGAAGAGAGTTTACAAGTCTTACAGTAGGTGCGTTGTTAATGAAATCCGTTGATTCTTCTTCATTTGCGGATTGGCTGTTTATGTTTTTGTTTTCAATATATTCTTGAAGGGCTTTAATGGCTTTCTGTGGACCGTAATACTTTGAAATAGCTTCTCTTATTTCATCTAATGTTGAGATTAGCGGTTGCACATGCATTCCAGAAATTATCCTTATGTCATCAAGAGCAAAGATATTGAGAGGATTGCTCATAGCTACAATAAGAATTTGTTGGTCTTTCTTTAAAGGGATAAGGTCATATTTCCTGGCAAAAGACTCAGGAACTATTTTACATGCTTCTGGATCTACGCCATAGTTTTCAATGCTTATAGAAGGTATACCAAGTATAAACTCCAATACACTTACAATGTCTTTTGGAGTTACAAAGCCCTCATTAACGAGAATTTCTTCGATATTATTGTCTGAGACTTTTTTTATTTCGAGAGCCTTATCAAGTTGTTGCAGTGTTATAACTTCAAAATCAACTAGGAGTTCTCCTATTGATCTCGTATTAGGGCTGTTCATAAGAAGTATCCCCTTTACTATATAATTGAAAAGCGCTTACGCGTTTTTTATGTCTAGGAAATTATGGTGCCCATAATTTCTGACGACAAGTTACAGATGAAACAAAAAGCGCTTACGCGTTTTTGTTTATGATACACTTATATTATAATATCGGTATTATTTTTTAATATATTATAAAAACTATATATCTAGAAAATATTATTTAATAGGAGTTATATTTCTATTAGGTGATTCCTAAAAAATAACTGGTCAACTGGCGATTTCAAAAATACTGAATTTAGTACTATTCACCATTAATAATTGACCAAGGAAATTTTTGAAATCGCCTTAATAAGGTTTTACATTCGTGATATAATTAATTATTAAGAATTTTCCAGCTGTTTTCTCGTTTTATATGATCATCAAAATAGGAGGAGTTTGTATGTCAATTAAATGGGATCCCGATTTGTTCATGATAGGAATTGAAGATATAGACAAACAGCATGCCTTGTTTTTTGAAAAGATAGATGTACTGAAGGATGCTTATGAATCTAATACTGAAAATGAAGCGATTGCTCAGATATTAAAATTTATTGGTGAGTATTCCCAGTATCATTTTAAATATGAGGAAGAATTGATGGAAAAGTATTCTTTTCCTGAACTGGAGCATCAAAGACAAGAGCATAAAAGGTTTTATGAAGGCTATGTAAAACTTCTTGAAAGGTTTGATAATGAAGGACCTTCAAGAAAACTTATGTTATCTATATATAACTATATTTCTAACTGGCTGGTGGAGCATATATCTGGTGCTGATAAAGCATTTGGAGTGTATGTAAATAAAGAAAAGGAGTAAAGCATTGTATCAGAAGAAAATAATACAAGGTATTGATAATTTTAAGAAGCTTATAGACCAAAATGGATACTATATCGACAAAACTTTATTGATTAAAGAGATTATTGATATATCAGACCAGATTGTACTTATAACAAGGCCGAGGAGATTCGGGAAAACCTTGAATATGAGTATGCTGAAATATTTCTTTGAAATGCCTGAGTGCCGAAAGCACGATTTTGAAGAGGAGGATGTGAGTTACTTATTCTCTGATTTGAAAATATTTGCGGAGGGAGAGAAATACAAAGCAGAGTTTGGAAAGTATCCAGTTGTATATTTGACTTTTAAAAATGCAAAGCAAAAAGATTGGAAGGATACACTGATAGATTTGAAGAAAACTATAGCATCCGAGTACAGACGGCATAGTTATTTATTGGAATCTGAAGTCTTGGATGATGAAGAAAAAAGGATTTATCAGGAAGTAATGGACATAAAAGCTGATGCTACAGATTATACAGATGTATTAAAAAACCTTACAGAATATCTTAAAAGATATTTCCAAAAGGATAGTTATATAATAATAGATGAATATGATACACCTATTCAGGCAGGCTATATTGAAGGTTACTTCGATGAAGTCAGCGGATTTCTAAAGAGCGTTTTACTAAAAGGCTTTAAAGACAACAAAGCACTTAAGCAGGGTATTGTAACAGGAATTATGAAAGTAGCGCAAGAAAGCATATTCAGTGATTTTAACAATCCGTCGGTTAATACCATTTTGACAAATAGGTATAAGGACAAGTTTGGGTTTACAGAGCAAGAAGTAGAAGATGTGGCAAACTATTTTAGATTAGATGGCAAATTAAAAGATATAAAGAGATGGTATAATGGATATATTTTCGGTGAGGATACATTGGTTTACAACCCTTGGAGCATAACAAAATTTATTAGTATGCCAGAAGACGGGCTTAAGCCATATTGGTCAAATTCAAGTGATAATAGACTAATAAAAGAAGTAATGCATCTTGATAAAGTTGATGGAAGAAAAGTGGTTGAAAAGCTTATAAAAGGGGAAGAGGTATATAAAGAAATTGAAGAAAATGTAGTGTATCAGAGGATTAAAACAAATCCAAACGTAGCATGGAGTTTTCTTCTGCATGCAGGATATTTAAAGGCATGTGGTAAACACCAGGAGAGATTGAAGTTTGTGTATAAGCTGGCAATTCCGAATCTTGAAATACAGACTGTATATGAGGATATGATAATAGATTATTTTACTGAAGATGAAAAAATACTTGGAAATATTGATGTTTTATTGAAAACACTCTTCGACAATGACATAAGTAAATTTGAAAGATTATTGCAGGAACTATATTTAAAACAGGTAAGCTATAATGATTTTGGCCATAACAAAATTGACCTTGACGAGATGGACGAATCTGAACAGGATCTGAAGTTTGAAAGCTTTCATCATGGATTTATGCTAGGGTTATTTGTGCAGTTAAGTGCACATTATATTGTCGAAAGCAATAAGGAATATGGGTTAGGACGTCCTGATATTGTAATAATTCCAAGAGATGCTAAAAGCACAGCTTACATTTTTGAATTTAAGTGGGAGAGCACAAAGGGTAAAAAAACGTTGGATGAATTAGTAAATACTGCTGTGGAACAAATAAGAAACAAGAAATATAAAGAAGGATTGCAGTCAGTTTATGGGCATGAGAATGTTATATGTCTTGGTATTGGATTCAAAGGAAAACAACTTTTACTTAAGAAATTCAATTAGGCATGATTGAATATTACTATAGAAGAAGTTATATTTCAACATGCCTTAGAGAATTAATGTGGATATATTTAGCCTTTCAAGCGCTTTATTTCTAATATATATCGATTAATTTCTCCAATATCAAAGCTTTTTGCATATTCGCTCAATTTTTCACTTAAATATTTAAATTGCTTGCAGTCTGTCTCTTTATGAAAATCATCGAGCACTTTTATCAATTCTTCTGCTTTTTCAATTGACAATGTTGTCTCAAGCTCTTCTATCACATAAAATAATCTGGTTTTTAGTTTAATAAAAGCTTCCTCTTTACTGATATCAAATAACGCTTGTAAAGTATTGAACAAATGCTCATCGTCCACTATAAGGTTTTCATCGAGTAAGCATATATCATGGTTTGAACATATTGTTTTTTTTGTATCTTTTGCGATGTTTTTGGGGATAGCCTTAACGGATGGTATACATATAATAAATTCAGAGCCTTGATTTAGCGTGCTGGTCACTGTTATATTACCACCTAATATTTCTGCCAGCTTTTTTGATATCGTTAAACCTAAGCCTGTTCCCTTGTATTTAGTATTTTCGAAACCATGCCTTTGAACGAAGGGTTCAAATATTTCTTCCAAATGCTCATTATTGATTCCTATACCAGTATCACGGATTTTGATTGTTAAATCTCTGAATTCTTTATTGATATTGCCTGCTTCCACAGAAATCTCAACTAAGCCATTATAAGTAAACTTTATGGCATTGTCAATAATATTGGTCAGAATCTGCCTGAGTTTTATATCATCAATAAAGAATTTCGGGAAATCATATTCGGGTATTTTAAACTTTACTGTTATGCCTCTCTGCCTTGCCTCAAAATTGAAGTTGTTTTTTATATCTTCTATCAAGTTCATTATATCGACTTCTGTATTTACAACATCAATTTTGGTTGATTCAATTTTTGATAGCTCGATAAGATTATTAAACAGTTCTAAAAGGTTTTTGCCACTTTGCCCTATGCATCTAGCGAAATCGTACATATCAGGTTGATCTTCGAGTCTGACCATAAGTATTTCAGAAAAGCCTATTATTGCGTTTAAGGGGGTTCTTATTTCATGGCGCATATTTGACAGAAATTCACTTTTTGCCCTGTATGCGCTTTCAGCTCGTTCTTTCTCAATGCTAAGTTTTAATATGAATTCTTTGCGTTCATATGCATATGATATTATACTTGAAATTGTTTTAAGCAGGCTGACTTCAGTCTTTGACCAGACTCTTTCTGTATTATACTGATCAAAACCTATGAAACCTTTGAAATGGTCAGTTATATATATTGGAATGTATATTACTGATTTAACGCCATGAAATTTCAGGTGAGTGTATAAATCTTCAGGAAGATCCTTTATGCTATCCGCCACCACCACAGCATTTTGTGTTATAATCTTCTTAAAAGAAGGTAATCTTTGGTATGGGAAATTTTGAAATCTATGTGTTTTAGATTCCATACCATTATTACACCATTCATATGTATTACTTACAGTAAGCCCATCTGGAGATTCTTCATAAATATTTACATGGCTGACATTTAAATATTGACCTATAAGATGTAGACATCTGTTTAACTGAACACTAAAGTCATCTGAATTATTAAATGTAATTGATATCAGGGATAAAATTTCCTGCTGCTCGGGATTAAACTTAATGTTCTCCAAAAGTGAACCAGCTTCTTTGTTAGGCATAGATTTTTCACCCCTTATTATTGTCATTTGGTATAGTAAAGCTTATAATTGTTCCTTCATTCAAAACACTTTCAACAAAGAATTCTCCACCGTTTTTTCTTACCATTTCCTTGCATATTCCAACCCCAAGACCAGTGCCTTTTTCTCCGCTAGTGCCATATGTTGTAGAATTCACGGTGTTATGCAGCAATTTATCTACTACCGTTTTACTCATTCCTATACCAGAATCTTTAATGTTTATTTTAGTAAACTCAGATTGGGCTTCGATTGATATTTCAATTTTGCCGTTACTTTCGGTAAATTTCAGTGCATTATTAATTATATTACGCAGTATGGTTTCAAACATCAGTCTATCTGCAAATACGTTTATATCATTTTGGGGATAAGAAATTTCAATGTTCTTTGCTGTTGCTGCTTCGAGAAACAACTCTGTAATTTTTTGGAATGTTTCACCAAGATGAATGCTTTCGGGGTTAAACCTTAACATGTCACTTTGGATTCCAGCCCAATATGTTAAGTCTTCCAGTAATTTGTAAACTCGGTTGCCTGCATCATTGATCATTTTCATATTGCTAAGAAGTTTTTCTTTTGTGATTTTTTCTGATTGATTTAGTGAAAGCTGTGAAACTCCCATGATACCAGAGAATGGGTTTTTTATATCGTGGGCAAATATTGAGAAAATTCTATTCTTTTCATCAATAATAGTTTGCAGATAGTCTCTAAATGCCTTAAGGTGTAGTTGAGAGGTTATCCTTGCTACTAACTCTTCCTGATTGAAGGGTTTGATAATATAATCGACACCTCCCACCTTAAAGCCCTTTATAATGTGTTCATCATCTTTTTTTGCCGCAGTTACAAATATCACAGGAATGTGCGCGGTTTTTTCATCTGATTTAATTCTTGTGCAGACTTCAAACCCATCCATCTCGGGCATGTTTATGTCGAGAAGAATAAGATCAGGGGCTTTGTTTTCTATTGAACTAAGCGCTTTTAAGCCATTCAAAGCAAAACGGAGATTAAATTTATAGTCCTTAAGAATGTTTCCGACAACCTGCAGATTTTTAGGATTGTCATCAACAACAAGGATATCCATACCCTGAATAGGAATTCTTTTATTCATTTTATTTCCCCACTTTCTCCTCAATTATTTCAAACAGCTTTTTTGAGTCAAAGGGTTTGCTTATATAGTTATCCATGCCTGAGGCAATACATTTTTCACGGTCGCCTTCCATTGCGTTTGCAGTCATAGCTACAATGTAAGTATGTTGTTTATCCGACTCAAGTTCCCTTATTTTCTCCGTTGCTTCATAGCCATCCATTACTGGCATTTGACAATCCATAAAAACGATATCGTAGTTTTTAGCGGATATAGCTTGTAAAGCTTCTTTTCCATTAGATGCGATATCACAACTAAAATTTCGTAATTTCAACATAGCTACAAATAGCTTGACGTTCATTTCATTGTCTTCAACGAGCAAGATACGCTTTTTTGAAGAGTCTTTATATTCTTCCACCGTATGTTTTGTGACAATTTGAATGTTTGTTTCTTCATGTAAGCCTAATACTATTGATATACAGTCTAATAAATCATCTCTTTTAATAGGCTTTGCAAGATATCCTGAGAAACCGTTATCTTTAGCTGTTGACGCATCGCCTTTTTGAGCGGCAGAGGTTAACAGTATAAGCTTCAAGTCCTTTGTCAAAGGCATTGCCTGCAATGTAGCCGCTAATTGCATACCATTCATAAGAGGCATATGATAATCAAGTAAAGCTATATCTATTGTGTTTCCAGTGTTCAGGGCTGTAATAACAGAAGTTATGGCCTGGCTTGCATCGGCAGCTTCAAAAACATTGCAGTTACTGTCCTTAAGATACGCTCTTGCAATTTCTCTGTTAGTTTTGTTGTCGTCAACGACAAGTACATTGATGCCTTTAAGATTTACGTATGATGGCTTTTCTTTACTATACTTGCTTATAACTCTTGTTTTAATTGTAAAGCTAAACGTTGACCCCTCTCCAAGAGTACTTTCAACACTGATTTCACCATCCATCATTTTCACTAATTCTTTTGTTATTGCCAAACCAAGACCTGTTCCTCCAAATTTTCTTGTTGTGGAGGCATCTCCTTGAGTAAAAGGTTGAAACAACATTCTCTTATACTCATCGCTTATACCAATACCTGTGTCTTGAATTTTAAAGCCTATTACAGAGAAATCAGGATTTTCTTCAAGAGTTTCAACAACTACATTAACCTCTCCGTTGCTGGTAAACTTTATAGCATTTCCAACCAGATTGTTGATTATTTGGCGAAGTCTTGACGGATCTCCTTCAATTTCATCTGGAACGTTTGATTTTATAAGTAAATTAACCTCAATGCCTTTTTCCTCTGCTTTAGGAGCGAGAATGGAAACTGCTCCGTCAACTGTGGTTCTTAATTTGAAGTTTATTTTCTCCATTGTAAATTTACCTGATTCAATTTTTGAAAAATCTAGTATATCGTTAATTAAATAAAGCAAAACCTCAGATGCCGATTTGGCATCATTAAGATAGATTGCCTGCTCAGGTGTCACTTTTGTCTTGCTAAGCAAGTCGATAAAGCCCATAACTCCATTTATAGGGGTGCGAATTTCATGTGACATGTTTGCAAGAAACTGTCCTTTCATGACGTTTGCTGACTCTGCTGCTTGCTTAGCCTTTAATAATTCTTCAGATGCTTTTTTACGCTCGGTAATATCTCTTGAAATACCAATGAGACCTAATGGGTTGCCTTTTGAATCAAAAAAGGGAGTTTTTATAGTTTCAAGATCTACTACTTCGCCATTAGCCATTATCACTGTTTCTTCACTTATGCTGGCTTTATCATTGTTTATAGCTTTTAAATCGTTTTCTAAAAACGAGTTTGCCGTTTCTGGATCCTTTATCAAATCTAAGTCTGTTTTGCCTATTATATCTTTTGAAGCAAGACCAATGAAATTTTCTGCAAATGCTTTATTACAGCCAAGATATGTACTAGACAAATCCTTGAAAAATAGCAAATCAGGAATTGCATCAATAATTTGATTTAAAAAGTCTTTTTGTGATTTTAGCTCTATCTCCAGATTCTTTCTTGCGGTTATATCCCTGGACATTCCTGTTGTTCCTACAATTGTGCCGTTTGCATCAAAAATTGGTGTCTTAAAAGTTTCAAACCATTTACCACCTTGTTTATCGTTAATCAGTTCTTCGACATATATCTTCTTGCCCGACAAGACCTCTTTGTCATCATTTTGATACTTCAATGCCAAATCCAATGGCCATATGTCCAGATCAGTATGATTTATTATTTCATCAATGGTTTTACCACATGAATCGGCAAAATGCTTGTTTACAGCAATAAATCTGCCCTGGTTGTCCTTAAGCCATGCGAGATGTGGTAAATTGTCAAGTATGGCCTCCATTCTGACTTTAGCTTCAAAGGCCTCCTTTTCACTTTTGCGTTGCTGTGTAATATCTATCATTACAGTAAGGAATACTTTTTCACCCTGATTGTCAATAATTTCTCCATAGAATAACCCGTTAAGGATTGATCCATCCTTTTTTCTTAGGCATAACTCAACCTCTCTGATACGGCCTTCTGTTTCGAGTTGTTTGGACGAGTTGATTTGTTTATCTATGTCTGTAAAGAGATTCAACTCGCGACTTGTTTTACCTATGACTTCATCTTTTGTATAGCCTAACTTATTTACGAATGTATAATTGATATCTATAAACTTTCCGTCAGACGTAGAGCTGACTGCCATTATTGCAGGATTAACATCAAATATTTTCTGGAATTTCTCTAAAGCAGATTGCTGCTTTGATATGTCTTTAGATATTCCGTACAGACAGTCACGACCATCCCACTTACCAAACCAAATTCTTGTTTCAACAGGGAAAAAACCACCATCATCCTTTAAAAGCGGAAGTGGGCAGAAGTCTCTTTCGCCTTTAAACATTTCCTCGAAAATTTTACCTGCTTCTTCTCTATAGATCTCAGGATGGACTTCAAGAATATTCATTGTTGTTAGTGTATCTTCTGGATAGCCAAGTTTTCTACTTACTGCACTGTTAGTATATATAATACTTGCATCGGGAAGAGCAACAAAGATAAGGTCATCCATAGTCTCAAAGAAATTACGGAAATTTTCCTCTTTTTCTTTTAAAGCTCGCTGTGTTTCTATTTTATCGGTAATATCACGTGCTGCTGCATAAATTGTTTTTCCATGAGGGGTTGAACGCCATTCAATAAAGCGATAAGAGCCGTCTTTACAGCGATAACGGTTAACAAAATTTAAAACTTCATTTTGATTTCTAAGACTTGAAAGTGTATTAAGTGTCTCTTCTATATCATCAGGATGAACAAACTCTATAAACTTCTTGTTTTTGAGTTCTTTGGTTGAATACCCAAGGATATTCTCCCATGCCTTGTTTAGTTTTACGAAATTGCCGTCAGTATCGGCAATACACAATAAATCCAAATTAACATCAAAAAACTTATCCAATTCATTAATTATGTTCTTTTCATCTGAAATGTCATTAAAATATGTGGTGATATAGTATTTCTCAGAAGAATAAATATATATTTTAAGCCATAGATTCACAACGTGTGAATATAGAGTGAATTCTTTACTACCTCCGTTAAGAGCAACTTCTCCAAATGGTCCTATCCAATTTGTTTTTTCATCTTTGGTAATGGGGACTAACTCTGTCATCCTTTTTCCTAGTATAGCTTCTCTATTTAAGCCTATAACTGTTTCAAATTTTTCATTTATATCAATAAATTCGAAATCAACAGGGTTGCCTTCGCTGTTGAGAATTATTTTCTGGTAAGAGTATGCGTATGGGGACTTATTTACAATATTTCTATAAAATGTGTTATCCATTAATACATCATCCTATTCCTTAAAATTTATTTACTCATTAAGAAGTTTATTGACCAAATCAGCTATTTCGTCAAGAGAGAAGGGCTTTATTACAATGTGACATATACCGAGAGAATTGGCTTTTTGCCTGTACGCATCAGAATTATTAGCACTCATCATGATAATAGGCGATGCATAGTTGTTTTTATTTAAGAATTCTACCACCTCAAACCCGTCCATTATAGGCATGTTTGTATCTGTTATAACCAGATCAGGAAAGTCATTTTCAATAACTGCAACGGCTTCTCTGCCGTTTGCTGCTTCAAGGATTTCAAATTCATCCGATGTTAATACATCTACAAGTAAAAACCTTATAATGTCCTCATCATCAACTATTAGTATTTTTTTCATAATGCATCATGCCCCCTTTAAATCTCCCTATATTAAGTTTTATCGTCGCCAGTAAGATATTTCTTAACAACAGCTTTATATATCAGATCTAGACATAAAAAATTCTCTTAAATCTCAACTGAGATCTAGGAGAATCTTTAAAGGGTAGAAAGGCAGATACACCTTATATTAATTGTATTTAATAGTGTAGATTATTTGAGATTTTCGGTTACAAATTCTGCTTCATTACATTCAAGCTTATATAAAAGTCTATCAAGCAGATCCTTATTTATATCGTCAATATCCACTATCTCAAAGCCATACTCATAATAAATACTTCTATCAATTACTCTTACTGGTTTTGCTTTAAATTCAAGGCTGGTAAACTTGTCAACAGAAATACTAAAGTAGACATTTATTAGTTTTCCGAGTTCTATTTTTTCTCTAAAAACTGCTGAAATTCCTATACTACTAATATTCTTAATAATTGCATAAACATTTCCGTAGAGTTCATTTGAATACATTTTTGAAGGAAAATTTACAAGATGGCGTTTGCTCTTTCTATTATTCTTGAATTTGACAATCTTTTCAGCAACGACATCAACTATCCAAGGATACTTTATGTCGATTTCGCTTATTATACCATGAATTACAAATTCATTGTCATCTTTCATGATATGGCATGAAATTTTATCCCCTTTCATGATATTGTTAGTAAGAAATGCCTCAGGAAGCCTAAAATAAATATTTTGTCCTTCAACTCTTTGAATAACACTCAGTACAAACTCAAAAATTGATGAGTGCTTAATGCTGACGACAGAACCTGGCTTAAATATCTCATCAGCATGTTTCAAAACCTCTACATCTTCATCACCATAATTTAATAAATCAGCTAACTTAGTTTCTGGCATAGCGACCTCCTTGTTTTTAAGGATTTTTAAGGAATATCCAATTCAGAAAAATTTTAAATTAAAATATATTGAAATAACGAAATGTTGTTATTATGTATTCGACATTTTATTATATTTTTCCTTCTCATATTTTTTAAATTACAAAAAATATAATTATAAACATCCTTGTTAAGGCGATTTCAAAAATTTCCTTGTTCAATTTTTTTAAAGGCGAAGCCATGAAAAAATTGTTTGTATAGGTATTGGATTTAAAGGCAAGGAATTAAAAATAAAGGTGGTATAAAGAAGAGGGTACAAGTTTAAGTCTTGTACCCTTTTCACCAGCTTTCATCATGAATTTAAATATTTTCATACATACCTGCGTAGTTAATAAATTTCGTGACATTTATATACTACGCTACATAAATTTATGGTAAAATTATCTACAGATTATTTAATCTAGATAGAAATGTTAAAAATATAACAACAGGAGCTTATATGCAAACATATGCTTTATTTGATAATGGTACAGCAGAATTAATAACGATAAAATTACTTAATGTTGAAGTTAAGGATACTTTAGATATTTACTTCCAGAGTTTTAGGTCTCCAAAGGTAAAGGAATCAGCAAAGAGAGGCATTGAGTGTGCCTATGAAGCTATATTTTCCAAGGATATTAATGCGCACCTGCAAAAAACACCTATTTCTGTTACAGTGAAGGATTTCAGCCAGCAGGTTGATGGAAGTAGTGCGGGAATTGCATATGCAATAGCTTTTGCGTTAGCATTGGTAAAAGATAATATAATTGTTGCTCCTGTGGATCTTCCAGATGAAGTCGCTGCTACTGGAGAAGTTGATAACAATGGTAATATAAAAGCAATAAGAAACATCAGGGAAAAGATAATAGGTGCAATTGGACAAAATGCAGGTATTATGTTTTATCCTAGCGAAAACAGTCGTGAATTAAAGGCACTTCTCGAAAAAGATGAGGAATTAAATCAGGCGGTGAAAGATAGTGGTATTAAGTTGAAAGCCGTTGATAGTATTAAACATCTATTTTGTGAAATTGACATATTGCCTAAATCATTGAATGAAATAAAGCATGTTTACAAAAAGGTATTTCTGGCATTAATATTGGTTGTAACACTATTTGTGTCTGGGATAATGATTTACCCTAAATTATTACCATCAGATGTGAAAGTATCTGGTAATCTTGCCCTCAATAAAATGGCTTATGCAAGTTCAAATGAAACATCATATATAGCATCGATGGCATTTGACGGAAAATCCGATACTAGATGGTCTTCTGAATGCTCTGACGTTCAGTCAATCTTTTTAGATCTCGGTAAGTCACACTCTATTTCATGTGTAGTTTTGAAATGGGAAGAGGCCTATGCAAAACAGTATCAGATTCAGGTGTCAAAGGATGGAGAGACTTGGTCAACTGTATATACCAATAATTTGAATAAAGGTGGAGTTAATGTTATTAATTTCAAACCGACTGATGCAAGGTTTGTGAAAATGTATGCCTGGGAAAGGGCAACCGTTTTTGGATATTCGTTATGGGAGTTTGAAGTGTATAGCAGTAAGCGTACTATAGAGGAATCTTCTAGCTCCGCTTCAAAAAGTAATGAATATGCTTTTGTTAAAATTAACAAACCATTTCCCCAAAACTTGAATTATGAGGGCTGTATTAAACCTAATAATGTAACCCAAGATCAGATGAACAGTTCAATAAAAAGTTATTATGATTCTTGGAAAGCTGAATATGTTAAAGAATCAAATGGTACAACACCAGGTGGAGGCTACTATGTTGAATTTAAGCTTATGGCTGAAGGATTACATAGAAAGACTATGTCAAGTGTTCACGGATATGGGATGATTATATTTGCATTAATGGCAGGGTATGATGGTGAAGCAAAGCAATATTTTGATGGTATGTATAATATGTATAATAATCATAGAAGCAAAGAAAATCATAACTTAATGTCATGGATTATTGATGAAGAAGAATACATATCAAATGTCTCAGATAGTTCTACAACAGGTGATTTAGAGATAGCCTATGCTTTACTTTTGGCTCATAGCCAATGGGGTTCTGAAGGTAAAATAAACTATCTTTATGAAGCAAAGCGCATAATCACCAATGGAATTAAGAAAAATGAAATTAGTAATTCGACAATGAAGACACTCCTTGGTGACTGGTCAAAAGATCAAAACAAAACACGTGTAAATGACTGGATGACTGATCACTTTCAGGCGTATTATGATGCCACGGGGGATTCCTTTTGGGAGGATACCAGGAATGTAACTTATTCACTTATTTCACAGATAAGCAGCGAATATTCACCTGATACTGGTCTTATGCCTAATTTCCTTGAAAAAAACCCATCAAGACCAAGCGACAATGGTGAATATGGTGAGGATTCCTGTACTTTGCCATGGAAACTGGCTACCGATTATGCATTATACGGCAATGGCAAACCTAAAGAAGCATGCTCTAAGATACTTGCATGGTTAAAGAATGCAACGGACAATAATCCATCAAATATCAAAGCTGGTTATAAGATTGACGGAAACCCAATTAGCAGTAATTCAAGTATTTTATTCACTTCGCCTTTTATTACTGCTTGTATAGTTGATGGCTCACATCAGGATTACCTGAACAAGGGCTGGAGCGAAATCAGCAAATTAAAGGAATTTAGTGAAGCAGATTCTGTAAATCTGCTTTGTATGATTTTGATATCTGGCAACTGGTGGGCTCCAGCCTTTAAATAAGAGCATGATTGAAATATTACTAGACTATTGTGACTATAATGTCTTTTAATTGAATATTGGAACTCACTTCAAAACAAACCTTATTATCCTCATCAATCAGATCAGATCCAATAAGTTTTGGAGATGTGCCTTCTAAAGTGTAGACACTTATTTTACCATGCTTTACAGTATTGGTAAGCATAACAACAAGCAGTGAAGTTTGCTCATCTTCCAAATATGGGATTTTTTTAACGATGTATTTACCGTCTTTTGAAATAACTTCTGAGATATCTGCATTGTCAAAACTGTCTGCTGCAGCAACAGAAAAGGTATCAACATTTGAATTTTGCATAATCTCCTTTTGTACTTTTGAAGAAAGGGTTACTTGCTCAATAAAATCTCCATAGTAGTCATCTAAAGTACATTGGTCACACTCGGAAAAATGTTCTTCAATCTCTTTAAATTCGTTTTCATTGAGCTCCATGTAAAAGTACTTAAGAATCATTTCAGGGGTAGGACATTTACTTTTAGAACTACTCATAGGTTATATCTTCCTTTCTTGATTACAATAATAGTTTTGAATCTTAAGAAACCGTATAGTATTTTTTATTATAGAACCCTTTATCCTGTTGCACCATACTGAAATCATGTGCGATCTTTTCTGAAGATCATCAACCCCAAAATAGTCTTCCATTTTAGTAGATCCAGTCCTTATGAACAAAACATCGCCAATAATACGTAAAAACTTTTCGTCACCATTACCATACTGCTGAATGTAATAATCAAGTGTTTCATTAAGGCCTTTACGCAAAGGCAAAAACATATAGTCAACAAAGAGTTTGTGCATACCAGATTCCTCAATGTACTGAGAGCAAAATTGATTAAGAACTGTATCCAATTTAATACTGCTTAGTTCAACTGCAATTTTTTGAGAAGTCCAGCCACTAATTAGATATTTGAAACAATAACAAAGTGTCCTATTAGGATAACCTGTTTCAGTAACCAATGTTCTTAAAGGAGCTGTAAAGTCTTCAATATTGAAAAAAAGCTGCTCAGGATAATATGGTTTGTAATGCTCGAATTCTGCTCTTTTATAAAAGGCATTATAAGTATATACCAGCTCAACAAACAGTCTGTAAAAAAGTTCCTGGTTGTTTTTGAATTCATCCATTAAGAAAATGTGTGCCTGATATCGTATCCACAAGTCAATATCACCAGGGGGAAACTCAGGTATAACAAAAGTGCGCTTTGAAAACTTTTGATACAGCTGCTCTACGTTTATGTCATTGAACCGCTGGGTACGAATTTTAAAATAACCAATGATTCTACTTTTATAATCTTTAAAATCCAATATACTTTTCATAAATGTCATCCATGTCCTTTGTTTTTTAAAGAATTTTTATATACATTAACTTAATATTAACACAATATAAAATTTAATCTCACTGTTTTAAAAAAAATTGTATGTAAGATTTCTATGCTGAGCACGTCAAAATTATCGAAGATGTATGAAAAAATACAAGCGCCAGAGTCTTCATATCTCTAGCGCTTTAGGATGTTCAAAATATATACTTTTTAATTAATTGGAGCTTGGATCATGGAGCATCAGGAATTTTAAAAGTAATGGCAGTGATGTAAGATGATTTGTTTCCAGATTTATCAGTTGCGTTTACTGTAATTGTATATTCTATATTTTTATTTAATTTTAAATTATATTGGTTAGCTTTGGAGTATTTATTATTGTAACATGTAACTCCAGTTGAATCTATAAAAGAGTATGTAAGAGTGTAATCATCGATTTCTCCAGAATTATCTGTTGGCGGGTCCCAAGTAAACTTTACAAGGTCGTCTTCTAACAATGAATAGCTGAGGTTTGAAGGGGCTGTCGGAGGTTCATTGTCAAACAACAGGGCGGGGTCAGACCAATTACCTGCTGCATCTAGTGCCACGATGTATATTGCATATGTAAAGTCAGGACTTAAGTCTGCTGTATATGTTGTATCTATTGGATGGCCTATATCCACTCTTTTTGAGTACTGACCATTTTTTATATCCGCATATATGTAGTAATGGTCGATACCCACGATATCTGTTGCTGTATCCCATGAAAAATCAACTGTATTTCCTTTTTTGTTAACTTTTATATTAGTTGGAACTGTCGGCTTTTGAATGTCTTTTCCATCTCCAGAAATATATAATTTATTAGTAGTCCCAAATTCATTGCCCGAAGAATCTATAGCAGTCACAACATATGTATACATATAGCCTGGACGTGTCGGTGCCGTGAAGGAATTATTTTTTGTATGGACGATATCCCTTGTAGTAACCCCATCTGGAGAAGTGATATCTACATATACGCAAAACAGATAAATTCCTGTAATCTCTGTCGAACCATCCCATTGTAGATTGACAGCATCTGGGGTTTGGGATGTGTATCTTAAATTTGCTGGTATAGGTTTTAATGGATCAAAGTATGTATATGTAAACGTCATTACATCGCCGACATCACTGATATTGGTAATGTTAAGCCCTGAGAGGCTTCCGTTCCACATGTTTGAGCTTGCTTCGTCATTAGAAGCTTTAGGACCAAAGATTGACACATAACCTGCATGGAATAAGTCACCATCTCCTCCGCCATCTAAATTGTTTTCAAGATGAAACATACCATCGGCTTGTTCAACGGATACCATGTAATGTTTGCCAGGCTCCATTTCCTGATAATCATTGCTGTATTTTCCAGCATCTATATGCCATATGAGAATTCCTTCATCAGGCGCATTATTTCTTCTTCCAGTTTTTTTTGCATTTTCAATCATAAAAAACTCATCGCGATTGGATGTTTCATAAATGATGGAATCGATAGAGTTTGCAGCAACACTATATTGAGTAGGTGAAGTATCTTTAGGAAGCCTGACTATATTGCCCCAGCCAGATAAGATATTTCTGAAATACGGGTTAGGTAAAGGCGGGTTTTTAGCATAATAATTAGGGATAGTATTAGAATCATCGGAAAAAAGTTCGAAATTACTGGACATAAGATCATAATAGCCTGCTCCTTTCGACTCACCTTCGCCATCATCCTTGTCGTATGTATCGGGCCATCCACATAATAAATGACCACTCTCATGAACGAATGTTCCTATAGAAAACGTGCTTTCTATATCACAGATTACATATTTACCAATCTTTACCCCAGCAAATTCCTTCCAGATATCGGATTTGTGCGGCCATAGACCTTTATCCCAAATAGATTCTCCTGCATAGAGAATGTTCAAACACTGGATATTCCCATTGTCATCTTTTGTGATTTTTGAGAAATCAAAATCATCCTCTACTAAATCATTTATGGCATCTTCAATCAACTCATGAATCTTTGGGGTGTCAGTCTTTTCTTTATTATCATAATAGCTTTTGCTTTTCTTAGCCCTATAATATTTAGTAACAGTATTTGTATAAGTTACCTTACCGCCTGATACATCAAAAAAGTAGTCACGTACAGAGCCATTGTTTCCATTATTGCCATAACCCTCCAAATTAAGGGCGTTTTTAATTTCTGTCTTAGATACAGTGCGTTTACTATCAGGAAAATCTATGAGAATTGTAAGTCCATTGATTTTCCCTTCCAATACATTTTTGACTAAAGGAGATGGCGTCGTTATAGCAGCGGACTCTCCAGACATCGTAATGTCGTCATGGCTCAATGTATAGTCAGGTGCTGCAAATGCACAAACCTGTAAAGATGACAGGCTTAATGCCACTGCCGCAAGTGCTAACGTTAATTTCAGTGTTTTTCTTTTCATTTGTCGTTCCTCCTATTTGTATTTTTTTAAATGTCTGATGTATAAGAATCAGGAGTATTATATAATCCAAAAAAGACGCTACATTTTAAATCTACCTCCTTTCCCCATATGCATTTTCTGAATAACATGAATTGCAGTAAGTGGAATACCTGTTATTGATTCATCATAACATTGCTTTACAATTTCATCTCACAGTTAAAATGAAAATATAAGTAGAATTATTGTGTAGAAATTGGATTATATTTGAAAAGGCGCTGTCCCAAAATTATTATGGTATATGATATAATTGATCAATGAAATTTTTGAATCGCCTTATAAATAGTTTAGAGAAGGAGTGACATCTTATGCAAATAGATGGTTTGATTAATACTTTGGAGAAAATAACTATTCCCAGTGAAGAAATAGAAAATCAAATAAAAAGCTATACGCTTACATTCTCGCAAGTAAGAAGAAATGATGTAGAATGGAGAATGAAATTTCCAATGTTTGTGCCTCCCTTCTATTCTTATATTTTGAAAACTGGCAGAATTCCAAAGCAAATGGACTCAATCTTTTTACAAATACCAAAGCTGCCCTTCATGCCAGAGTAAAAAAAGAATATAGGCCAAAAAAGCCTGTGAATTTCAAATGCATTGAAATTCCAATTGAATTTAGGGGTAGAAAGGTTTGCGGTGATTTTTTCCTTTATTCCGAAAGAGAAATAGAAATAATAAAACAGGAGATTTTAAATAATGTATGACATAATAGTCTCACTATCCAAAAAATCTAAACAAGTCTTTATGCACTTTGCCATTTCTTCAATAACAGGTATAGAAACTGAATTCCCGAACTGCTTGTATTGTTGGACTTTGCTCACAGTTTGCGGAAAAGAAAATCTATCTTTTCCATTCTCGTCTACGAATCCGTAATTCACGAATCCCTGTAATTTACCCCACTCTCGTGGTGTCATTACTCTAATACCTTCGTTATTTAATGGAGTCTGTTTTCCTTTCACAATCATACCTGCAATTCCATCCTGAGGATCAAATATTAGATTTCTCTCTTTTCCCGAGCCTCCAGTAGCTAGAATTGCATTTGACACTGGATTTTCTATTGCTGGTTCATTTACGACAATGTACCCGAAACCGTTACCTTTTCCTTGATGCCTTTCTCTATGCCTCTTTAAAGTATCTAAATATCCTTGTGACATATAATACTCAGGAGCTGCTTTTAATTCAATCAGATCGTTTAAGTCAGTATAAATCGGATCGCCACTTCTCTTTTTTGGTAATTCCTTTACTGGCAATCTATCTAACATATCCCCATAAACATTTTTATCAAACCCTAACATGTATATACGAGGCCTATTTTGAGGTACTCCGAAATTTCTTGAATTCCTGATAAACGTTTTAGGATCATATGTAATATTTCCTTCAGAGTCTTGTTCTACACCAATAACTTTATAATTTAATTCTTTAACAAGAGTTTCAAGTATTATTCTGAAAGTTCTTCCTTTTTCATGACTAACTAGATTATCTACATTTTCAAGAAGAAAAGCTTTAGGTCTTGTTCTCTTCAGAATATCTGCTACATCAAAAAACAATGTTCCTTTTGTTTGATCAAGAAACCCTTCTTGCTTGCCTGCCTGCACGACTGAAAGCTTGGCATGGAAATCCTGCCAGAAGTATTTCATATTTTTGGCTTTCTACCTTTTGTTTGAATTCTTCAGTTGTTACATCATTAAAGGCATCTTCTCCGAACAAATGTTTATAAGTTTCGCAAGCATATTTATCATTTTCCGCAGATAAAATATTCTCAAAACAGCCAACCAATTCAAAACCTCTTCTAATTCCTCCGATACCCGCAAATAAATCAATAGTTCGGTACTTCATTTCTTAGTAACCTTCTTTCTCCATTCCAAGACTCCCTGTCAAAAAACACTGCGAATCTATACATTGTGATATTATGCTAAAAGCTTCAGCTCTTGTAACTTTTTTATTGGGTCTTAAGGTATTGTCATTATATCCTTTAATTATTTTCAGTTCGATTGCTTTTGACATATATCCAAGTGCCCATTTTGGGATAACGTTCATATCAGCAAATCCTGATCTGTAGGATGACTCTTTATAATCGAATGCTCTCATGGACATAACTGAAATCTCAGCCCGTGACAATACATTTGATGCTCTGAATGAATTGTCATCGTACCCTTTGATTATTCCTGCATTATATGCAGCATAAATGTAGGGTCTTGCCCATGATGGTATATTGTTATCATCTTTAAACTTGTTTTGAGGGTTGTTTACAGCTGGCAATCCTTTTAACTTAGCCAGTATAACTGCTATTTCCGATCTGGTCAATACTGAATCAGGCTTTATAGAGCCATCCTTGTATCCAGATATAATTCCCATATTAATTAATTTTAATATATGCTTCTCTGCCCAGTGTCCAGCAAGGTCTGGCGCGGATGGGTATTTTTCAGTTGACTCTTCAATTAAAGGACTAACTTGATAAACAGGTACTTTTGTGGTATTGGTTGGCATTGGTGTGCTTTCGGCTTTAGGAGTCGGTGTAGTGGTATACTGTGAATGTGTAGGGGTATATTGTGAAGGTGTACCTGAAACCATAGGGTTTGTGTTAAAAGGGGTGGGAGAAGAATCGTATATTGTTACATGTCCGACCTTTGATTGTTCTAATTCTATTGGTATAATACCAGGTTCTGAAAATGAACCGATATTCAAGACATGAATAGGTGTCAATGATCTATCAGTACCGCTTTTGATTTTTAATTTCAAGTAAGCGAAAACGCCTGAATTTTTAATAGGAGAATATTGTTGTGAACCAGTTGAAAATAGAAAATAAACATTAGAATTGGTGCTCAAATAATTGCATAAAAAATTAGTGCTATCACGATTAATTATTTCGCCAGCTGTATAATCTACAAACTCTAAATAATTATTGTTAAAGTGTATCATAAAGTCACAATTAGTTATCCCTCTTTTAGGAACATTATCAAATCTTATTGGAATAGTAACAGTCTCACCTTCTCTGCCGTTTACAGACCCTACTGAAATCTTAAGTTTACTTGGCGTTGCAGTAGGTGTATGGTAAACTTCTATAGTAGCCGTTGATGTTGGAGTTGTATAGTAGACTTCTATAGTAGATGTTGATGTTGGAGTCGGAGTTGGAAAACCTGATAGTTCGGATGATGGAGATGCAGTTTGTTCAGGTGTTGCGGTTTCATCTGTTGAGGCGTTCTCAATTACGGTAACTTCGCAGCTCTTTGTATATTCTCCATCTTCAGTTGTAACTGTTATTATTGTTTTTCCAGGAGTATTTCCAATAACCCTGCCTGTATCATCAACGGTAGCAATGCTTTCATCACTGGACTTCCAGGACACCTTTTTATTTGAAGCTTCTGCAGGAAATATAACAGGTATAAGCTGTCCGTCAGTATCCATTTCCATATCACCTTCGGGGTCAAAGCTGTCATATTGGTTAAGTTCCATAAGACCAGCATCGACGATGGATTTAACATAATCAATTGATGGGTGTGCCTTCATTGAATACCCACCATCAATAAAATCTATATCACATATAAAGAAATCTCTTTTTGTAATATTATATTTTAAGGCTTTAAAAATTGCTTCAGAGTATTCACATCTTGATACTATTTCGCTTGGCTTAAAGGAACCGTCCTCATATTTTTTCAAAATACCTGAAGATATTGCCTTTGATATATGGGAATAGTTTTTGTTGCTGGGATTAACATCAGTAAAGGAAATGTCATTAGAAGTATTTGGCAAATAAAAAGATTTCGATAAAAACATAGCAAGATTTTCTCTTGTCAAAGGCTCAGGTTCTTTTTTTATTGGTAAATTAATAGATGTAGAACTTAGACTAATACCAGTTACAGGAATATTCTTTGGAGGTTGGGTTGAATAATAAACGGAAACAGTACGATTAGTTTCGTCAATAGCCATTGATTTACCAAGAATAGACAGAATTTCACCCAAAGGTATATGAAACCTGAAGTTGATGTCAAAGAATGGATGCTCAAGTTTTCCGCTTATGATAGAATTTTTAGTTTTATAGGTATAGGTATATATATTGTTTTTGTTTTCCATTATAATAGTTCCTGCATCAGATTGGAGTACAATTTTGTCTTCGTCACATATGCAGTTGCCTATATAGTTGCCGAAAATATTTGCATCAATAAAAATCTCATCGTCAACTTTGTAACCATATGTTACAAGTCCTATAAACATGCCATCAAAATCAAAATCTCTAACAAGACTTCCATCACAGTAAACATAATATTGTTTGTAGACTGTTGCTTGTAGAAAAGTGGTGTTGTTAAATACTATAACAAGTACCATTAGTATCGAAATAATTCTTTTTGTAAGCAATTCTAACATCTCCTATCTCAATTATTGAATAAGTGAATATTCTCTACAATACTTATAAACATAATAATATTATTTTAAACATTATAGACAAAACAATAATGTAAAGTGAAAGGCGTATACAAAGCCTAAACCATATAAACTTAATCAAATATGTTCAGAGTATATCAAAAGATTATGAAATAAGCAATGATTGCTATAATGAATGCTTAAGCAAAATGACTAAAAAACGGTATAACAATTAAATGGAAAGAATTTTGATTTCAATAACAAAGAAAAATTACTATCACAAAAGAAGGGTTGATGATTAAATGGGTTAAGGCTATGGACACTAATTTAGTAAATAAAACAAATTCGAATAAAGACTCAGATAATACGCATTAAAGGAAAGACAATAAAAACAGGAGGAAAGAACATGAAGAAATTATTTTTTTAATAACAAGATATCCTCGGTAAATTTGTTTTTGGTAAAATCATACAGTATATATCTTAATATTAACTGTTTTGATTCTTTTAACTGACATATTGTAAAAAATGTTAATGAATCCAATTCATTTTGACTATACCAAAGCTCAATTGGTTTAACATTTTCATAAAATACAAAATGCCTGACATGAAGACTTGAAATATATTTTATTTAATACTGAAAGTGAAGTTTTAGAAACAGCAAAATAGGTATTGCAGATAAAAGATAAGCTTGGATATACAGAGGATGATAAGAAACTTTTATTAACCAAAATTATTTCAGTAGAAAAAATAATGAACGATATTTGAGAAAGATGAAGCCATTCGCTGCGGTCATCATGCCCATGAGTTAAATTAAACGAAATAACTATTTCACAAATTACTATCATTATGCAAACATCCACTAGTGAGCAACAGACAGAAAATAAATCGGCTATGTTTGAATTAAAATTCCCAATTATAGCTTTATTAGTTTACTAAAATCAATTTTATTTATTCTAATAGCAGCATTATGCAGAAATATTTCCATTGTTTTGGAAAAGCTATCGCTTAACTTGCCTATGTCAATATCAAAGATATTTACTGGATCATTAATTATATAAACATCCCCTTTATTAGTTTTGTAATCAATAAGATGTACCAAATATAAATTATATTCATCCAAATACTGTGCTGCTTTCTCTAATTCATTAATACTCATATAAATGTAGGAATCTAAAGAAGTAACTGTTTTAACTTCAATTTTTATCTCTTCATCCTCATTTACTGCTTTGAAATCGAAGCCCGAAACATGAGGCATTGGAGTAACTCTATACCCTTTATCCTCCATCATTTTTTTAACAATTTCTTCTCCAAGCTCCCCATATTCTTCCTGCAACTTCCAAAACTTAAATGTTCCTCTTTGTATTTCTTCGTAATTTAAGGTATCCAACCCCTTACTTTTAGTGCTATTCTTTGAGTTAATTAGTTCACAAATGTCTGGATAAACAGACTCAACTAATTCTCTTTTTATTAATTGATAATTCCATGAATCAGTTGTTGAGCCAAACAATTCTGAAATTTCTCTTCGCATAATAATCGATAACTCTTTTAGTTCGGGATTTTGTTTATAAATATTCATTGCTTTATAAATTACGCCTGCATGCCTAATCTTACTTTTATTGAATGTCTTTTTTATTTTGAGATACTTTTTCAACCTATACATTCTACTTTGTATAATATTGAATTTTTCATTATCAACAGTCTGTGTATCAACCTTTTTTATGTATTTATCAGAATGTACATATGCAAAGCTATTTCTTTTGCTATTAGGATTACTTTCATACAATGTGTAATTTTCTTCATTTTCTGCTTTATTTAACAATTGCTTTATTGATTCATCAATATGAATACGCCTTGAATCACTTAACCCATCTTTCGACTTAATGTGATTCAATCCATTGGTATTACTGCATATGTGTAAAAAATTTGGTCACTACAACCTCGAATAAGTTACTGTTTTCTTACGTTTTAAAGAA